>Ga0160472_100056_pt1 | contig 184440 bp, 175 predicted proteins | sample HID1973M_E11MG_FD_108267 | JGI IMG/M metagenome (GOLD analysis project Ga0160472, IMG submission 108267) | Enriched mosquito-associated microbial communities from UW Madison campus, WI, USA - HID1973M_E11 MG | ecosystem: Host-associated > Arthropoda: Insects > Digestive system > Unclassified ... | reverse complement strand
CAGTGGCCCAATCGGGCGACGGTGCTGGCGGTGTCCAGCTTCAGCGCGTGGGTCTCGGCCTCGCGCAGGGCGCCGGCCAGCGAAGCTTGCAGTCTGCGAGCCGTGGCGCGCTGGTTGGCCAGCGGCAGGCTGGCCAGGATCGAGATCGCCAGGAACGCCTGAAGCACCACGATACGCTCGGTAGGATCACCGTGGATCAGGCCGATAGGGCCGTGTCCCGCCAGGCTGAACGCGATACCCACCAGGGCGGTGATCAGCACTCCCAGCGCGGCCCCGAACAGCTCCAGCCGCCAGGTGACCAGCATCAGGGCCGGCGGGACCAGAAACAACAGCGGATAGCGTGACTGGCCGAACGTGAAGACGACGACGGCGATCAGCACGATCAGGCTCCAGCCGTGCCGCCTGAACTTCGGCTCGTCCTCGCCGCGCCGCTGGGTAAGCAGCAACAGACAAGGCGTCAGGGTCATGAAGCCCAGGACGTGGGCCATGGTCCATACGGTCAGGCTCTGCAGCACCTGGTTGCCGTTGAAATAGCCCAGGCCCGCCGAGGCGATGACCGCCGCGGCGCTGGCGGCGGCGGCGGCGGCTCTGGCGGCGGCGGCGTAGGCGGCGTCGGCTCTGGCGGCGGCTTTCAGATTTTGATCGCCGCCCTCTTCGAGCGCGGCGATCACGCCGTTGCACGCGTCGACAACCTTCTGCCAATAATCCGGCGCAGGGCTTGGTTGCACGGGGGTCGCCGCTTCCAGCGCCTGCCTTACAGCGGCGACGAGGAAGCCGGTCCGCACACGATCCCAGGCGGCCTCGTCCAGCACCCACCACCGCCGTGCACGATCGAGCAGGGCGCCCATGAACCAAGAAACCTCGCTGCCGGCGATGCCGTCGTCAATGCTCGGGACGAGATGCGCCAGCCAGGAGGGCATGAGCTCGGCCGGGCAATCCGAGCTGCTGTTGATGTCCGGCCCAAAGGCGGCGAGGGCGCAGACGAACTCGTGGCCGTCGTCGTTGCGGCGCCAGTTGTGCTGGATGATGCGCTCCTCGGCGAGCGCGGTCTGCGCCATGGCGAGACGGGAGGCGATGGTGAGTGACATTGCGTCGGTTCCTTTTCTGGCTGGCTGGAAAGGGTGGGTGTTACGCCGCGATCTCGGCGGCGAGGCGGGCGGCCTTGGCCTGGGCGCGCAGATATTGATCGGTCAGGCGATTGAGGCGCTGGCAATAGTTTGCCTCGAGCCGCTGATATTCGGCGCGCTCGTCGAGGGTGAGGCCGCGCTGCCGGTTGAGATCGGTGAGATCGGCGATGCGGGCGCGGATCTCGGCGAGGGGGAGCCAGCTCATGGCCGGAGCTCCTCGGGCACGTGCGCCGAGATGTCCGCGATGAACTCGTCCTCGGTCATCCCGCCGCCGATCAGGCCGCCATCGGGGCCGAACAGGGCGACGACGATGAACTGCCGGTGCACCGCGCGCACATTCCACGGCTGCACGCCGTCGATCGGTTCGGGCGAGCAGTTGATCGTCAACGTCCAGTCGCCGATCTCGGTCGTGTTGAGGCCGGCCGGCAGCGGCTTGCCGAGCCGCTCGCCGATGGCGACGGCCACCAGATAGTAGGCGACGCACGTCGGCGCGCGGGTCATGGGAAGCGCCCCGCGGCGGCCGCCTGGGCGATGCGGATGAGCATGGCCGAGCCGAAGCCGAGCGCGAAGATCAGCATGCCCCGGCCGATGCGGCGACGGGCCTTCTCGTCGGCCTGCGTCCAGGGCGCGCCCTCGTCGTCCCAGCCCTGGTACATGTCGGCGCGGTGATAGGTGGGCTTGTCGAGGTGCTCGAGCTTCATGCCGCCCTCCGCCGATAGAGCGGCTCGCGGTCGTAGCCGCTGCCGGTCATGCCGACCTTCTCGAAGCCGGCCTGGCGCAGGAAGCGCGAGACGGCGGCGGGGGTAACCTTCGCCGTCACGGCTTCGCGCTCGAAATAGCGATCGAGCGCGCGGCAGGCTTCGCCGAGACGGATCTCGGCCGAGGGGGCGGTGATCTCGGCGATGCCGAGCTGCCACCAGACGCGGCCGCCCTTGCGGACCGTGACGCCGGTCATGCGGCTGCCGCCTGCTCGGCGTGGATCGACGGGCGCTGGCGCACGGCGTCGAGCCAGGCGACGGCCTCGTCGGCGAAAGCCTCGGACGGGCCGAGTTCGGTGGCGGCGGAGCCCCACTGACCGGCGGGGCAACAGGCGAGGTTAGCCATCTGCGCGATGCAGCCGTTGCGGCGCGTCTGGATGATCATGCTTGCCGACCAGCCATTGTCGAAGTTGAACCGGATGCGCGGCATCAATGTGTCGGGCTCGAGGTCGGCCTCGAACTGGTGGGTGGGCTCAGTCGTTGACATCGGGATCCTCCTCTCGGGTGAAGTCGATGAAGTCGCCCCCGCCGACCCACGTGGGAGGGACAGGGCAGCGGGGGCGATGGAGCGCGTCCAGGGCGCGCTCGAAACGGAGATCGTGGAGCCGCAGCTCGGCGAAATCGGGGGTGCAGCCGGTCGCCTCGCGGATGGCGGCGATGTCGGCGGCGAGGGTCATTTGCCGCCGCTCATGAGAACAGCCCTTCGGCGGCGGCATCGAGGCGGGAGCCCGCGGCGGCGGCGGCCTCGAGCGCTTCGGCGTCCTCGATCTGGGCGACGGCCTGCGCGGGGGACTGCCGGCGGAACCAGGCGGCGACGGCGACGGCGGGCCATTGCGACTTGCGCGGGTAGATCTCGCGGCTGAGCGCGCCGGCGTGGAGCATCGGCAGCGGCGGCGGGAAACCCTCCTGGTCGATGAGCGCCTGCACGTAGCTGCGCTTCCAGTTCTCGCTGCGACGCTCGACGCCGAGGAAGCGGGCGACGGTGAAGAAGCCGTAGGTGATCTCGCGGCCGCTCGGCCCGGCGGCGGGGAGCGCGATCGGCGGCGTGGCCGCCTCCGCAGGCTCGAAGAGTTTGACTAGCTGACCCATGAGGTCCTCCGTTCGAATGACGGAGGGCAGAAATATTGCGATCGCTTATATTATGTCAATAGCTTATATTTTGCGACTTATGGTTAGTGCCAAAAGTTGACAAACTCCGAAAATAACCAGCAGTCCGCCGATGAAGGCGCCTTTGCCGCCCTGTAGGGCCTCAATGAGCCAAGCGGGCGCGTCTCCACCCCGATCGGCGATGGTTGTGCTGGTAAGGGCGATGGCGAGGCCGCTTCCCAGGCAGAGAATTCCGGCGATAGGGCGCCGAGGTAATCGCCATAGGAGAGCCGCAGCGAGGCACAGAGACAGGATGAGGAGGCCGTCGCCGACGGTTACTGAAAGCGGCGGCTCTTCTGGCGGTTTGCTGACGGGGATGGGGAGGCTGTCCTCGGTCGTTGGTGTACTTCCGAGGATCCCGCTCATGCTGCCTTCCCGTTTTCCTCCGGCCGGTAACCGCGTCGCGGCTCGGCAACCCGCGCGATCATTTCGCGCTGCAGCTCGTCCGCCTCGCGGTATTGCTGGACGATGCGCCGCTCGTCCTCGCTCAATCGGTCGGGATTGTCCTGATCGCCCAGCAGATCAACTGGCGCGCAGTCGAAAATCTTCGCAAAAGTGCGCATCCAGTCGACGTTGAGCGGGCGCTCATCGTTCTCGATTTGGCTGATCGCCGGCTGCGAAACGCCTGAAAGCTCAGCCAATTCCGTTTGGCTGAGCTTTGCGCGTTTCCGCAACTCCCTGATGCGATTGCTCGGGTGCATGGCCAGCACATATGCCATCCACTTATATTTTCAGCCCCACTATTGCTTATGTGTTAAGGGAAAATATAAGACAGAGTTATATTTGGCACAAGTGGACATTGAGGAGCGCCATGAAGCTCGCGAAATGGCGAAATCAGGAGGGCATGACGCAGGCTGACCTGGCCGGTGAGTTGGGCTGTTCCCAATCTTATGTCTCCCAAATCGAACGAGCGCGTGATCCCATAATCCCCGGCCCGGGAATTATGTGTGTGATTTATGTGCTCACAAGTGGACAGGTGCAACCCAACGATTTCTATGACTTGCCCCAATGCGGGACGACATCCGACGATGATGAACAAGCTTCGGCCTGTCCCTCTGTCCCCGATGTGGGGGCGGGAGTCGACGTCGAAGGGGCCGAGGGGCGGGAGGGCATGCGCTCTCCCGCCAAGGCTGCATGAGCGCCGACGTGACGGCGATCGCGACCGCGCGGCTGCGCAAGCGCAATGCGGTGCAGGCGGTGAAGGACGCGCTGATCGAACTGCGGGTGGCCAACCGGCTGCTGGCGGTGGCCGAGGGGCGGCCGGAGCCGCGGCGGATCACAGGGACGACGACCGGAAGCGGGGCATCGACACCCCGTCCCGTTTCCATACTGGCGGCGGGCTCAATCCCAACCGAGCCCGCCGCGCTTTCTGATTTGGACAGTCCGTCGGGTGCGGCCGCGCCCGGCGGTGCTGAGCCGGCGGGTATTCCCACGCCCGCCGGCGACCCGGACGGCCCGGCGGCGGACTTGAGCAACCCTGTTCATAATTCCGAACCCGTCGCCGGGCCAACCGAGCTCGTCGATTGCGGCGGCGCGGCGCCGATGGCGATCGTCCCGCCGGTTATCGCGCGCCGAGGCTGGCCGCCTTACGAAAGCGACGGCCGATGACTGCGCGCCGCCCCCAGGAGCGCGGGCATGTGCTCGAGGTCTCGGAGATCGAGCAGCTGCTGCGCGCGGAGGTAGAGCGGCTCGTCTGGGAGCTGCTGCCCAATGCGCGGCGGGACGGGCATCATCTGTGCGTCGGCTCGATCGCCGGCGAGCCGGGGCAAAGCCTCAAGGTCGAGATCTCGGGCGCGCGGCAGGGCGGGTGGCGGGACTTCGCCAATCCGGACAGCGACGAGGGGCATGGCGACTGCCTCAAACTGATCGCGCTCACCCGCTTCGGCGGCGAGCTCGGTCCGGCGGTGGCCTGGGCGAAGAGCTGGCTGGGGCTCGACCATCTCGACCCCGGCCGGATCGAGACCAAGCGGGTCGAGGCGCGCGAGAAGGCGCGGGAGAGCGCGGTCGCGGCCGAGGAGGAGAAGAAGCTCAAGCGGCGCCGCGCGGTCGCGCTGTGGCTGGGCGGCAAGCCGATCGCCGGCACGCCGGCCGAGGCCTATCTGCGCGGCCGCGAGATCGAGCTGCATCCGGACGGGCTCGATCACTGGCCGGGTTCGCTGCGGTTTGTCTCCGAATGCTACAATCGCGAGCAGGGCGTGAAGATGCCGGCGATGGTCGCATCGATGGTGCGGCCGGACGGCAGCCACGTGGCGACGCACCGCACCTATCTCAGCTGGTCGGAACGGCATGGCTGGGTGAAGATGGACAGCCCCAACGCCAAGATGGTGCTGGGCAGCTGCGGCGGCAGCTTCATTCCGCTGCGCAAGGGCGCCTCCGGCAGGAGCATGGCCGAGATGCCGGCGGGCGAGTGGATCCACATGCCCGAGGGCATCGAGGACGCGCTGGTCGGCGCGATGGCGCGGCCGCGGGTGCGGATCGGCGCGGGCTATTCGGTCGGCAATATCGGCTCGATCGCATTCCCCGAGACGCTGCGGCGCACGGCGGGCCTTGTGATCTGGGCGGACCGCGACGCGGCCGGATCCGACGCGGTCGACGCGCTCGAGCGGACGATCGGCCGGCAGCAGGCGCAGGGTACGGCGGTGCGCATCGTGATGCCGCCGCCGCCCTTCAAGGATCTCAACGACTGGCTGCGTGCGCTGGTGCGCGATGCACGCCGGGCACAGCGGGAGGCGGGGTGATGGGCTGCATGGTCATCACCGAGCCGATGCAGGCGATGCTGCGGGAGAGCGGGTACGATCGGCTCGACGGATGCGGTTTCGGCGTCGAGCTGCGCGGTGCCGGGCCTTGGGCGACCGCGCGCCGCCTCGTCGCCGCCGAGCTGGGATGGATCGAGGGTGGCCGGCCGCAAGGCAGCGAGCTGCCCGGCCTCTTCTTCGCGAACGCGGAAGGTGTCTCGATCGTCGCCGACCTCGAAGAGCTAGAGGAGGACGAGGATGCCTAGGGGCGTCTGGGCAGACCGGTCGATCGCGAAGCGGTCGGCGGCGGCGCGCAAGGGGGCGCAGGCGCGCGGAAAGCGGGCGGCGCTGCGGCGCTTCCTCGCGACGGGTGAGCCGGTGGCCGATGCGGCCGAGATCGCCGCGGCGCGCGGCAGCGAGGCGCACAAGGCGCTCGCCGGTGCGCGGATCCGCGAGACGATCGACCGGCTGCGCGCGCGGACCGTGGAACATCCCGGCGATGTTTCACGAGGAACGGAGGCGGCGGAATGAGCCTCGGCCCTCTGCTTTGCATTGGATGCGGACTGCCTGCGGAGCCCACGGGTGAGACGCCATGCGCATGCCCCAGCGGGCTGCTTTTCCGCCGTGGCGACAAGAATGGCGCCTGGCGCAAGCTGAGCCGCATCGACGCCGAGATTGTGGAGCTTCGGGCGAGGATAACCTTGCTCGAAGCGGTGAAAGTCGAGACGATCCGGGTGATCGCCGCAGCCGTCCAAAGTACCACTTTGGACGGAGAAGTTTGATGCCCGTGCTCACCCGGTACGGCTTTTGCCGAGGGCGGGGGCGCATCGTGCGGCCTGATCGCCTCATCCGACCTCTTGTTTTTGCGCGGACGCCCTTCGGGTCATCGGACGCCGCGCCTGCCGCGCCGCCTGGGGCCTCATTGTCCTGGGCGGATGCGGCGCTGCCGGCCGAGGCGGGAGGGGGAGATGGGCATGCGTCCGTCTCCGCCCGGCCGGCAGCCCAGATCACTGGCCTGACCCAATTCCAAGGAGAGTGTGGCACGGCTCGCGAGGCCTCCACCGCGGCGTTATCGGGCGCCGCCACGAGCATCGACGATGGCTCTCCGCTGCGCCCCTCGGCGAGGCAGGATCCGGACCCCTTTCCGGAGACTGCCGAGGCCGAGGCGCTGCCGCCTCCGCCCTCATCCTCTCCGGCGGGGGCGGCAGTCGCAGGGGCGCGCAAAACACTGATCCCGCTGCCCCGATACGGCGAAATGGAGAGGCGGTTCGATCCGTCCATTCGGGGGCAGGCAGGGCATGGCGTCACGCAAGGATAGGCAGCCCGGGACGGCCGCGCTCGAGGAGATCGGCGCGGCGATCGATGGGGCGAGCGATGCGCCGATGTTCGCGCGGGAAGGCGACGTGCGCCCGTTCGGCGGGCAGGATGAGGATGACGATTTCGATGCGCCGGCGCTGCCGCCGGGCTGCCCGGTCGAGCCGCTGGGCGTCAATGGCCAGTCCTGCTGGTATCTCGACGTCAACGGCCAGATCATCAGCCTGGCGATGGGCAATGGCCACGGCAAGAATGCGATGGTCGGCCTGTTCGGCCGCAAGATCGGGTGGCTGGAAGGACAGCGCGAGTTCGCGCAATGGTCCAAGCCGGTGCGCGAGCGCGAGGAGGGCACCAATCGCTGGGTGGTCGTGCAGGAAAGCGAGATCATCGGCTTTGACCAGGCGAAGGCGAGCAAGGCGCTGATCGTCGAGTGCACGCGGCGCGGCATCTTCGACCCGGCCGGGCATGTGCGCGGCGCCGGGGCGCATCGCGGGGCGAACGACGCGCTGATCCTGCATTGCGGCAACCACATCCTGCGCCAGCCCCTGCGGCTCAACGGCGATGCCGGCGAGGCCAAATGGGTGCTGCCGGGCCTGCACGGCGAGCATGTCTATCCCGCCGCGGCGCCGATCCCGCGCCCCTGGCCCGATACGGTGGGGGAGGATGCGGCGGCGCAGGCGCTGGCGCTGCTCAAGCAATGGTATTGGCGGCGCCAGCAGCTCGACCCGCTGCTGGTGCTGGGCGCGATCGGCGCCGGGCTGATCGGCGGGGCGCTCGACTGGCGCTCCAATCTCTGGATCACCGGCGGCAAGGGCACCGGCAAATCCAGCCTGAACGGCAAGCGCGGCGTGCTCGACCAGCTGTTCGGCCGGGGCGCGGTGCGCGCGGCCGACGTGACCGGGGCCTATCTGCGCCAGCGGCTGAAGAATGCGACGCTACCGGTGTTCCTGGACGAGCTGGAGGCGGACGCGGACGATCGGCGATCGAAACAGATCCTCGAGCTCGCGCGGATCTCCTCCAGCGGCGACGATGCCGGCCGGGGCGGCAGCGACCACCAGGCGGCCGAGTTCACCTTGCAGAGCGCGTTCTGGGCGAGCTCGATCCTCATCCCGCCGATGAAGCCGCAGGACCGCAGCCGCTGGGCGATCTGCCAGCTGCTGACCATCCCGCAGGGCGCGAAGAAGCCCGATCTCAAGGCCTATCGCCTGCCCGAGCTGGGGCAGAAGCTGCTGCGCCGGATGGTCGACGCGTGGCACCGCTGGGACGCGACGCTCGAGGCCTATGTCGACGCGCTCTCCGCGATCGGCCACTCGGCGCGCGCCTGCATGCAGTTCGGCACGCTGCTCGCGGCGGCCGACCTGCTGCAGAATGACGATGCGCTGGACCTCGACACGGTCGAGATGATCGCGAGCCTCTGTGGCAACGACATGCTGCGCGAAGTGGCGGAAACGGCCGAGGAGCACGAGCTCTGCCTCAACCACCTGCGAACCACGATGGTTCAATCACGTGGCGGCGACGAGCGCGAAAGCATCGGCACGTGGATTGGCGGCGCGGTGCAGGAGCTGTGCGAGCCGGGCGACACGACGCTGGTCGCGAAATATCACCGGCGGCTGCAGGAAATGGGCCTCAAGATCGTCGCGAAGAGCGACAAGGGCACGGTGACCTGGTCGCCGGGCGTGCGGGGCTATCTGGCGATCGCCAACTCGCACCAGGCGCTGGCGGGGATCTTCGGCTCCACCGACTGGAAGGCGGGCGTCTGGAGCCAGGCGCTGGGCTACACGCCGGGGGCGCTGGGCGGCCTCACGGTCAAGTTCCGCCACCACACGGCGCGATCGACGCTGGTGCCGCTCGAACTCGCGATCGACGCCTCCGAGATCCCGGCCCGGGCGCGGTGGGACGAGCTCGATGAGGGCGTGTCATGATCGCCGGCCGCCCCGAATTTCAACGAACAGCGTTCGCAGCCAATTTGATGCGGAACAGCTCCCAGAAGGCGGGATGCATCGGGCGCTTGTTGGTGCCTTCGGTCGCTTCCCACTGCTGCCAGTTGCGCAGCGAAACGTACACCAGGTTGGCGGCCTGGCTCTGGGTCAAGCCGGCCGCCTCGCGGGCGATGCGGATCTCCTCCGGAGAGGGATTGCGAGCCGCCGATGGGGCGGCTCGCGAGCGGTTGGGGTGGTTTGTCATCGGCTCAAGCATAGGAGCTCCAGTACTGCGCGCCATAGGTTTTCACGCCGCCGACCATGGTGGGGGCAACGAAATAGGCGTGGGCATAGTGGTTGATCTTGATGCGGCCGGGCTGGGCCATGCAGCGCTGCGGCTCGCCGATGTAGCGGCCGGGCTCCGGCACGCACTTGCCGGACATGTTGCCGGTATCGCTCCGCAGCTGGCCGATTTCGCGCACCTCGAGCGCCTTGCCGCGCACCGCGGTGACCTCATACCAGTTGACGTTGGTTTGATCGTAGCCCCAGCTGCGGTTGAACAGGTCGCCGACTTTGTAGGGGTTCACCCAGGCGCGCTTTTCGGCGGCCCGTTCGGCCTTGGCCTGGGTGCGCTTTGCCTGGCCTTCGAAAATGGCGCGCAGGTCTGCCTCGCGCCGCGCCTCGCTGCGATAGCTGTAGTGGCTATAGGGTTTGGTACCCTTGCCAACGTAGACGACGGCAGCGGGATTGCCGCGCGGGGTGGTGAAGAGATAGGCGATCGTGTCGCTGTCCTTGGCGCTCACCTTGATGGCGCCGGCGGGGATGAAGCGAGTGCGTTCGATGCGCATGGCTCAGATCTCCTCGAGCTTGGCGCCGTGGGCGCGGGCGATCCGGAGGGCTTCCGCCTTGCTGCGAACCTGCCGCCAAACGGGCTGGAGAATGTGGCGCTGCCCGGTCAGCAAGTCGACCGAAACGAGTTGGGTCCAATGCTTGCCGTTGGTGGCGACTTCGTAGCTGAGCCTTGTCTCGATATTCATGCTTGGTCTCCGCCCCTGTATCGGCGAGGCGCCCGTGCCAGCTCTGCGCTGACCGGCCAAGCATACGAACCGTGTTCGTATGCGTCAAGAGAAAAATTTGCGGCCGCAGCGAGCTCGGGAGACACGCCGTCAGCGTGTCGCACGAGCGCAGCGGAGCGCGGCCGCTCTGCTGTCTCTCTCCCTCGCAGCGCGATCCCGGACCCGCCGGCGGAGCGCTGGCTTGTCCTTTGCGCTTGCGCCCCGACCCGTTGGCGAGCTAACAGTTTGTCAGGCCAGAGGCGCAGCCGAAACGGGCCGGGGGGAGCGGTTGCAAGCGCAACCGCTTTGCAACCGTGGCGCAACCGGCATCAACCTGAAATCATTGGACTTTCGCGAGCGGTTGCGCGGTTGCGCGCTTCCCTCGCGTGTGACGCGTGCGCCCGCGTGTATGCGCCGGAGCGCGCGTATATGCGCGAGGAAATGCCGCAACCTTGCAACCATTCCTATATCTCTGTGCAATATCAGGAGGTTAGAAGTTACGGAGAGGTTGCACAGCGGTTGCGCTTGCAACCAGCCTCGGCGCGGGACTGCCGGAGCGGCGGAAAAGCGCGCGAAATCAATAAAATAGGGCGCGGATATGCGCCGATCGGCAGCGCAGTGCCTTGCCTGGGCCGTTTGAGGGGCTGGGAAGAGGGGCGGGCGGCGAAAAGTTTCGGGGCCGCGATCGCGGCCGGCCGGGGGCAGCGGGTCGGGCTGGAGGTCGACCAGGGCGGCGAGGTCGGTGCGCGGGGCCGGGCGGGCAGCTGCTCGATGCGTCCGGGGTGGCATGTCCGGTGCGGGATGCGGAATGGCGGATTTCTGCGGGTTTGCGCGGGTGGCTGGGCGCTTGTTGGAACAGGTCTGTCTGAACAGGTGCGCAGAAATGGCGGATATCGGCCATTTATCGAGCGTCGTCGTAAGCTTCTCAGGCTCACCGCCGCCGGGCTGGGCGGCATGGCGGATCTCGACCAGGGCGCGCGCGGGGCGATCGCGGCCGCCGAGGGGGGCCGGCCCCCCTTCGCCGCGCGCCTGGTGCCGAGCCCCTTCGCGCACGCGTTTTTTCCGATTTCGGACGGCGCGGCCGTCGCCCTTGACTTTGTCCGGAATGAGCCGGGGCTGGCGCGGCGCGAAAGTTCCGGCTGCGGAGCGGGGTCGGGGGAAGGCCGGCGGGCCCCAAGCGCTGCAGCGCGCAGCGCGGGTCGGGGTTTCACCTCTGGTCTGGAAGTCCGTCGATCGAGCGAGATTAGCGGGGGGCCGGGCCATGTCAACTAAGCACGGAACGGCCGCCGTGGTGGATGAGGCATTGGCGGTCGCGGCGACCGCAATCGAGCCGACCGGAGCGGGGCAGGTCGATCTGTTCGACGAGCCGGACAGTGAGGAAATCCTCGAGGCGCGAGAGCGGCTCGGGCCCAATGCCAGCCACCTTGCCGTGGTGCAAGACGCGCGGGCCGTGCGCCGGGGGCGGCCTGCTGGGTCGCGCAATCGTCGGACTGACGATCTCGTCGCCTATCTCAGCCAGTTCGGTCCCGATCCGGCGGTGGCGGCGATGCGCATCATCGCGGAGAGCGAGGAGCTGATGGTCCAGCGCAGCGTCGCCATGGGCGACGGCAAGCGCCGCATGACCTTCGCCGAGGCGCGGGCGATCCGGATGCGGATGATCGAGCACATGACGCCCTACTGGCACGGCAAGAAGCCGGTGCAGGTCGACATGAGCTTCTCGGGTCTCTCGGATCTCGTGATCGCCGGCATCACGCACACGGCCGAGCAGGTGCAGGACGTGATCGACGCCGAATTTTTGCCGATCGACGGCGGTGAAGGGAAAGAGGGATGAGCGCTGCCGCAGCCAAGCCTCGGATCCTGCGCTCTCCCGGGCCGATCGCGGATGCGTTCGTGCGGTCGCGGGCGTTCATCAAGTTCTGCATCGGGCCGGTCGGCTCGGGCAAGACGATGGCGGCGCTGCAGGCGGGGCTGCGGATCGCCGTGGAGCAGGGCGGGATGCCGGCCCCCGGCGGCGTGCTGGTGCGCAAGGCGCGGATCGGCGTGATCCGCGAAAGCTACCCGTCGCTCAAGTCGACGACGCTCAAGAGCTGGTTCCGCATCATCCCCGAGGGGGAGGGCAAGTTCAACTGGACGCCGCCCTACACCCATGTGTTCCGCAAGATCATCAAGCGGGACGGCGTTTCGGGCAAGCCGAGCGAGATCCTCGAGTGCGAATTCGAGTTCCGCGCGATCGGTGACCAGACGGTCGAGGAGGCCTGCCGTGGCTGGGAAGTCAATGCGGTCATCATCGACGAGACCGACCTGCAGCCGGCCGAGCTCATCCCCTTCCTGACCGGCCGTATCGGCCGTTTCTCCGATCTCGATCCAACGCTGGTGGTGGATCCCCAGATCATCGCCGTCATGAACATGCCCGACGTCGAGAACCACGCCTATCTGCTGGCGATGGAGGAGGTGCTCGGCGACCTGGGCGAGCAGGAGATGGCCGATCTCACCCGCGCCCTGCGGGGGCGCAAGCTGATCGAGACCTATGTGCAGCCCGGCGGGATGGAGGCCGGCGCGGAGAACCTGCACAATCTGCCGGGCGCGACGCCGGAGCGGCCCGACGGCGGGCGGGATTATTACCGCCTGCAGATCGCCGCCAATGCCCACAAGCCCGGCTATGTCGACCGGATGGTCCACAACAAGCCGGTGCCGCTGATGCACGGGCTGCCGGTCAATCCCGGGTTTGTTTTCACCCGGCATGTGCGCGAGTGCCGATGGGACAAGACGCGCAAGCTGATCGTCGGCATCGACGCCAAGCAGACGGCGGCGGCGGTGTTCCTGCAGCGCACGCTGATGGGCGAGGTCCGCGTGCTGGGCGAGGTGGTCAACCGCGATCGCAAGGGCGGGATCGTCGCCTGGTCGGCCGAGACGTTCGGCAAGATGGTGCGCCTGGCGCTGATCGAGCGCTTTCCCGGGATCCGCGAGGAGCAGATCCGGATGGTCTGCGATCCCTCGGCGTTTAAGGGCGCGAATGCGGCGCGGGACGAGCGCGACTGGGTTCAGGCCTGCAAGAACGCGATCGACATGGGGCCGATCCACAAGGCGAAGAGCAACTCGCCCTCGCTGCGCAATGAGGCGATCTGGAAGGCGCAGGCGGGGCAGGGCGGTTACTTCATCGACCCAAGCTGCAAGCACCTGATCAAGGCCCATTCCGGCGGGTACCGCTACGAGAAATCGACGCTCGGCACCGGCGAGGAGAAGGGCGCGCTGGTGATCGCCAACACGGTCTACACGCATGTCGCCGACGCCGAGCAATATGCGGCGCTCGAGGGCGAGCATGTCGTCGCCAATATTCGCGGGCAGCGGACGCGGCCGGCGGGGACGCGGGTGCGCAATGACAGCGGATATGACGAATTGCGCGGGTTTTCATGAGGAGGACGGAGCGATGGTGAGTTTGGCAGGCGCCCTTGGCAGCGGGCTTTTCGGGCTGCTGGGTATCGCCGGATCGAAACTGATCGGCGGGAAGAAACCGGCGGCGGCGGTGCAGCCGCTGCCGATGGCGACGCGCGACGACGCGAAGGCACGGGTCAATCTCAGCGACGAGATGCTGCGCCGCAAGGGCGGCGCCGCCGACATCATCACCGGCGTGCGGGGAGCCGAGGCCCCGTCGCCGGGCGGCAAGCTTGTCCTCGGCGCTTGAAAGGATCCTGAACCATGACGGAAAAGACAGACGAAGGCGCGGCCGCGGCACTCGCGGCGGACAGCCTGACGATCGGCGCGATGACGGTCGACGAGTTCATCACGCTGGCGCGGGGCAGCGAGGGGCCATCGCCGGCGCGCGACCTGGTCGCGCGGCTCGATGCGGCCGATAGCGCGCTCGAGACGGCAAACGAGGAGATCGCGGACCTGCGCGAGAAGCTGGCCAAGGCCAAGGCGCCGCCCAAGACGGCCAAGCCGGCCGCCAAATCGGAGAAGCGCCGCGACTTCGGCAAGGTGGCCGAGCTGCCGGTGACCGACGAGATCGGCCCGGCCGAGGCGCGCGCGGCGCTTGCGGAGACGCTGGCCCAGGCGGGGTCGGTCGAGCTGGTGCTCACCGCCAAGGGCAAGGAAGCGGCGGGCATCCCGCCCTATCTGCTCAGCGGAAATCCGTGGCGGAGCGGCATGGCCGGGCTGGTGCTGAGCGTGCCGGTCGACCTGCATGGGCCGACGCCGGGCAATGCGATCAGCTTCGACGGCTATGCGCTGATCGTCGACGGCAAGGCGGTGGCGCACCGCAAGTGGGGCGACGCCCGCGTGCTGCAGCCCGGCCAGCATGTGCGCATCGTCGACGACATCGTCTTTTGACGGGGTGCGCGCCGGATCGGCGGCGGCGCGCGCCCTCCTTTGCAACGCCTTTCTGGGGACAATGAGATGATCGAGAGCCTGCAGGACGAAGCCCTGGTCAAGTTCGAGCTCGCCGAGCTCGACCGGCAAGTGAGCGAACGCGCGCCCTGGGAAAGCCAGTGGCGGGACATCGACGAGCGTGTCGACCCCAATGGCGATGGCGGGTTTCAGCCGCTGAGCCCGGGCGGCCGGCGCGGCGCGCGCAATTTCGACGTGACGGCGATCGAGGGGCTCGACCGCTTCCAGGCGGCGATGAGCCACATCACCGTCCCGCTCGATCGGCAGTACATCCGGCTGCGCTTTGCCGACAAGGATCTGGACAAGATCCCCGAGGTTCGGCGCTGGTGCGAGTATGCAGGCGATCGGCTCTACGCGATCCGCTATGCGCCGCAGGGCATGTTCAATGTGTCGGCCGGCGAGGATTTCCGGCAGCTCGGCAAGTACGGCACCTCGGTGTTCTGGACGGAGGTGCGGCCGAGCCGGGGGATCTTCTATCGCACGCTGCACATGAGCGAGTGCTACATCGACACGGACTTCTCCGGACTAGTCGATACCTGCCGCCGCAAGACCACGAAGACTGTCCGAGAGCTCAAGCAGCTGTTCAGCGCGGACGCCTTGACGCCGAAAATGCAGGACGCTCTCAAAGCGGACAAGCTCCATCAGGAATTCGAGATCCTGCACAGCGTGCGGCCCAACGGCGAGCGCCAGTCGGAAGCGCTGGACTGGCGGGGCATGCCGGTGATGAGCAACTACTTCGCGATCGACGAGAAAATGGTTCTGCGTCGCGGCGGCTATCGCTCCTCGCCCTTGACCGGGTCGCGCCACGTCACCAGTCCCGGCGACAAGTACGGCCGGTCGCCGGCGATGAAGGTGCTGCCGGCGATCCTGGGCGTCAACCAGATGCAGCAGACCATGCTGCGGGCCGGCCACAAGGCCACCGATCCGGCGCTCGCCTTCTTCGACGACGACGGGATCGACGCGCTGGTGACCAAGCCGGGCGGGCTCAATCCCGGAATGGTTAACTCTGAGGGTCAGATGCTCGTCCAACCGATGCCGCAGGGCGGCAACCTGCCGATCGGGATGGACCTGATCGCCGGCGAACGCCTGGTGATCGATACGGCGTTTCTCGGCGACTACTTCAAGATGTTGACCGACGAGAAGATCCAGCGCTCGGCCACGGCCGTGCTATCGATCGAGGCTCTCAAGGGCGTGCTCGTCTCTCCCTATGCGAGCCGATACGAAACCGAAAAACAGAACCCGATCACGCTTCGCGAGCTCGAGGAGGGGCTGCGATCCGGGCAGATCGATCCGCCGCCGCCCGTCGTCTACGAGGCCGGTGTCTGGCCTATGATCGAATATCTGAACCCGATGCAGCAGATGGCCCGGGCGCAGGAAGCGGCGGGCGTGACGCGCCTGGTAGAGGTCCTGGCGCCGCTCGCGCAGGCGGACCCCGAGGTCTACGACGTGATCAACATCGAGGAGGCGGCGCCCGGCGTGGCCGAGGCGCTTGGCGTGCGGTCGAGCTGGACGCGGACGCCGGAAGAGATCGCGGCGCTCCGGGCAGCGCGGGCCGAAGCGAAGGCGGCGGCGGCGACGGTCGAGCAGCTCAACGTCGCGGCGGACGCCTACCAGAAAATCGCCAAGGGTAACTCCCTGAGCGAGGCGGCATGACAGGGGTCTTGATCCGCAATTTCAGGCGGCTGCGCGCGCTGGCGCTCTCGCGCGTCTACAAGGGGCTGTTCCTCGAGAACGGGTCGCTCCGGCGTGACGGCGAGGCCGTGCTTGCGGACCTGCGCGACTATTGCCGCGCCCAACAAGGCAACTTCAGCAAAGATGCGCTGATGATGGCGCGATATGAAGGGCGGCGCGAAGTCTTTCTCCGCATCGCCGGATTACTTGAGCTGGACGAAACGACGGTCCGGCAATTCATGGAGGTAGATGATGGCACTGGAGAATAGCGGCGCGGCGGGCGCGCTCGATTTTGGGGATGGCGGGCAGGGCGGTGCTGGCGCTGGCGCTGGTGGCGGAGCTGGTGCCGGCGGGGGCGCCGGAGCCGGGGGTGATGGCGGGCAGGGCGCCGGCGGCGAGGGCGGTGCCGGGGCCGGCGCCGGCGCGGATCCGGACTGGTATGCGGGGCTCTCGGGCGATGCCGGCGAGGGCGAGACGGCGAGCAATCGCGACTGGGTGAAATCCAAGGGGTTCAAGGATCTCGACGGGCTGACCCGGGCGTATCGCGCCGCGGAGAAGGGGCTGCACGACAGCGGCCGGGTCAAGCTGCCCGGTGAGGGCGCCTCGGCCGAGGAGGTCGCGGCCTATCACAAGGCGATCGGCGTCCCTGAGGATATTGGCGGCTACGAGGTGAAGCTGCCGGAAAATGCGGAAGGGCTCGAGCTCAAGACGGACCTGCTCGATGCGCTCAAGGACATCGCGCACAAGTCCGGCGTGCCCAAGGCCGGTTTCGACGCGATCGCCAAGGCCTATGTCGAGGCGGCGGTGACGGCGCATATCGACCAGGTGACGGCACACGATGCCGAGCGCGATGCCAAGTTCAAGGAATGGGGCGGGCTTAAGGACGAAAAGATCGCCGACTGCAACGCGGCGACCAAGGCGCTCGGCTTGTCGCGCGGCGACATTGCCGGGCTGCAGGCGACGCTGGGCAGCGGCCGCGTGTTCGAGCTGCTCAGCAAGATCGGCGGCGGGATGGCCGAGGATACGCTGGTGCTCGGCGGCCGGCAGCGCTTCACGCTGACGCAGGGCGAGCTGCAGGGCAAGATCGACGGGATGAAGAACGATCCCGTGATGCGTGAGAAAATCCTCGTCGACGGCTCGCCCGAGCGCGTCCAGTACGATCGCTGGGTCGACCAGTTGGCGTCGTTCGTCGAGGCGGAGAGCAAGGCGAAGTAAAAATCCCTCTTGACCGCCGAGTCGCGGTTTGAGATTTTGCGCATCGCAGACCCCGGGGGAGGTCTTTTCAAATCCCCCACTTTAAGTCCCCGGCAAGCCCGCTGTCGTTCGCGACATGGCCCAGGGCCCTCCCCGGACGGGGCGCCGACCGCAGGCGCTAAATGACAGAATGGCCCGGCATCGCGATCCGGCAAGCCCTTCGAAAACTGGCTTCAACCAAGTTTCGAAAGGGCATCCCATGTCCGTATCCGTCGACAATGCACTTCAGGTAAAGTTCCTGAACAACGCCGAGCTCATGCTGCAGCAGCACAAGAGCAAGATCTGGGAGCACGCCGTCCCGGTCGATGTGGCCGGCAGCGAGAAGGCCAAGATCAAGGACTTCTTCGGCAACCGCACCACGCAGACCGGCGACGATCGCCACGGCGACACGCGCTATTCCGAAGCGACGCAGGACGGCCTCTGGCTGCCCAAGCGCCCCGAGGAATATTCGGCCGACCTCGTCGACCGCGGCGACCAGCAGGCGACCAACATCAACATCGGCTCGGGCTACATGATGAGCCACACCAGCGCGATCAATCGCTTCTGGGACGATGTCTGCCTGGCCGCGCTCTACGGCTCGCTGATCTCGGGCAAGACCGGCACCACAGTGACGGCGCTCGGCTCCGGCATGACCGTGCCGGTGACCGAGGGCGGCGCCAGCGGCGCGCAGGGCATGAACCTCGAGAAGCTCGAGGCGGCCGGCCAGCTGCTCGACGAGGCGTACAACGATCCGGACGAAGAGAAGTTCGTCATCCTCCCCTCCAAGTTCAACCGGCAGCTGCGCCGCGAGATCAAGGCGACCAGCAGCGACTTCGCTTCGCTGGGCGGCCGGATCGACCCGCGCACGGGCCTGCTGGTGGCGTGGAACGGATGGAACATCATCCCGTTCGAGCTGGCCAACACGCTGCTCAAGCTGACCTATGGCGGCGGGCTTTATCTGGACGGCAGCGGCTATTTCAAGCTGCCCTACTGGAAGAAGTCCGGCCTCGCCAAGGGCGTCTGGGAGCTGCTCTATCCGGGCGTCGATCGCCTCCCGGCCAAGCGCTACTCGACCCAGTATTTCCTGGGCACCACCGTCAACGCCACGCGCACCCAGGCCGGCAAGTCCGGTCTGATCCTGTGCTCGGCGTCGTAAGGAAAGGATCTCCGACATGACGCAGCGTTACGCACTCCAGCAGGTCGGCGTCCTCGACGGAACGGTCTATCCGCCGCTCCAGGCGGACGGCCGGCAGGTCAACGCCAAGACCCGCACGATCGTCGCCTCCAAGGCGCTCGTGGCCGACCAGACCGCCGACACGATCGTGCTCGGCAAGCTGCCGGTCAACGCAATGGTCACCAAGGTGCTCATGCTCACCAGCGCCACGCTGGGGTCGGCGACGGTCGCGATCGGCATTGCCGGTTCGACCGGCAAGTACCGGGCGGCGGCTGTCTTCACGACGCCGCTCAACGTGCCGACGGTGGTCGGCCCGCCGGCGGCCGCGGTCGCCGCTGGGCCGGTGACAGCCGAGGAGACGATCATCGCGACCATCGCCGCGGCGGCGCTGGCAGGCACCGAGGTGGTCCACTTCATCATCGAATACGTCACCAACAACTGAGTTGGCCGACGTGCCGGGGCGGCGCCGTCGATGCCGCCCCGGCAAATCCCTTTTCTGATCGGCGGCGCGGGGAAGCGGAATGGCATTTCAGGTCAAGTTCACGGCGCAGCGGGGCAAGGCCAACAACCCGGCCCAGGTCACCGTGGCCGCCGGCACGTCCGAGGCGCAGAGCGACACGATCGGCCTCAACGCCGACGTCACGAACCTCAGCAAGGGCGAGTTCCTGACGATGATCGACGACGTCAAGGCCCGCATCGAAAAGGGCCTGTGGCCGCCGATCTGAGGATTTCCCCATGGCCGCAACCTACGTCTCGATCGCCAACCTCGCCGCCTCCAAGATCGGCGAGGACGATCAGCTCCAGACCCCCGGCGACGACACGCATCTGGGTCGGACGGTCGCGGCGGTCTGGGACGCGGTGCGCGTGGCGGCGCTGCGCGACGGGGGCTGGAACTTCGCGACGCGCCGGCGGGCGCTGACCGCCGAGGTTTCGAGCGAGGAAGCCTATCCCTTCACCTATCGCCACCCGCTGCCGGCCGAGTGCCTGAAGCTGCGCGACGTGCTCAACCTCGATGACAGCCAGTGGCAGTTCGAGGGCGACGCGATCCTCTGCGACAGTATCGGCCCGGTTTACGTGCGCATCATCATCGACATGCCCGAGCCGGCCACCTGGGACGATCTCTTCGTCGAGGCGATGGCCTGCAAGCTGGCGCGCACGATCGGCGTGCGCATCGCCGGCAGCAATTACGACACGGTCAAGGGTGAGCGGGAATATCTGCTCGCCCTGCGCGCCGCCAAGGGCGCCGACAGCAAGGAAGGCCCGAACATCGAACAGGCCATGTCGGGCTGGGAAACCGCAAGGTTTGGTTGCTGATGTCGGTCATCCAGCACACCATCACCAGCTTCAACGGCGGCGAGCTCTCGCCCCGGATGATGGGGCGCGTCGACACGGCGGTCTACCAGATCGGCCTCGAGACCTGCGAGAATTTCGTGCCGACGGTGGAAGGCCCGATCGTCAAGCGGCCGGGCTTCGAGTTCATCGCCAATGCAGATCCGACCACAAGCTGGCTCGGCACGTTCAAGTTCAACCTCACCCAGCACTATGTCGTCGAATGGGGCGAGGCGAAGTGGCGCTTCTTCACCAACGGCGCGCTGATCGAGAGCGGCCCCGGCGTGCCCTACACGGTCGCCACGCCCTACACGGCGGCGCAGGCGAGCGCGGTCTGCACCGACCAGAGCTTCGACCGGCAGTATCTCTGGCACGGCAGCCACGCGCCCGCCGCGCTCAAGCGCACCAGCGCGGTCACGTTTGCGCACGAGGTGCTGGACCTGCGCAACGGGCCGTTCGCCGACCAGAACAGCGACCAGGCCATCACGGTCACCGCGAGCGGCACGACGGGCAGCGTCACGCTCACCGCCTCGTCCGCGATCTTCCTCGCCGGTCATGTCGGCAGCCTGTTCTCGCTCGAGGCCAAGGACTTCTCGACTGTCAAGGCGTGGGAAGCCGGGATGAAGGCGGTCGCGGCCGGCGAGCAGGTGCGCAGCGACGGCAAGATCTACGAGGCGCTCAGCTCCGGGGTCACCGGGCAAGTGCAGCCGACCCACGAGGATGGCGACGCCTGGGACGGGCAGGGCAAGCAGGACGAGCTCAATACCAAGGGCCCGTACGGCGTGCTCTGGCGCTACGTCTCCGACAGCTACGGGGTGCTGCGCATCACCGCGATCGGCGGGGGTGGCACGACGGCGAGCGCGACCGTGCTGCGCACGCTGCCCGGCAGCCTCGTCTCGGTCGCCAGCCATCGCTGGGCGCACAGCCTGATCAGCGCGGCGGCGGGATGGCCCAGCCTCGGCAAGATCTGGAAGGGCCGCCACATGGCGGTCAAGGATTTCTGGGTGATCGGCTCGGTGGTCGGCGATTACGGCGGCGGGCAGGTCAATTTCCAGGCGGTCACCTCGAGCGGGCTGCGCCCGGCCGACCTGGCGCTGCGCCGGCCGCTGGCGACGCCGGACCTGCCGCACTGGATCGCCGGGGACAGCAAGCTGCTGATCGGCACGCCGTCGCTCGAGCTCGCGGTCGGCCCGATCAACGCGCAGGAAGCGCTCTCCGCAGACAATATCGAGGCCGAGCCGCAGAGCTTCTACGGATCGCAACCGGTCGCGCCGGCGCAGATCGGCACCACCAGCATCTTCGTGCAGCGCGGCGGCCGCAAGATCCGCGAGAGCGGCTACGACTTCGCGCGCGACCGCTACCTCGCCAGCAATATCGCGATCTGGGCGCGCCACATCCTGCGCCCGGGCGCGATCCAGTTTGCCTGGCAGCAGGAGCCGGAAGATCTGCTGTTCATCGTGCGCGCCGACGGCCAGCTCGCGGTGCACCCGCACAGCCCCGAGCAGGAGATCAAGGGGTTCGCGCGGATCAAGCCGGGCGGCGACGGCCGGATCCTCTCGGCAGTCTGCATCGCCAGCGAGGACGGGCAGGCCGATGAGCTGTGGGCGCTGATCGAGCGCGGCGGCGTCAAGCGCATCTGCCGGATGGCGGCCTGGCGCGAGGATGGTGACGACGTGCGCGAGGCCTTCTTCGTCGACGAGGGCAAGCGCTACGAGGCCTCGCCCGGGCAGACCCATTTCACCGGCGCGACGCATCTCGCCGGGGAGGCGGTCGCGGTGCTCGCCAATGGCTGCGTCGTCGAGGACGTCACGGTCGACGGCGCCGGAGCGTTCGACATCCCGGCGAGCGCCGCCCCGGCGCACGCGTTCACCCTCATGGTCGGCCTTTCCTACACCGCCACCTGCGTCACGCTGCGCCCCGAGCTCCGGCCAAGCGGCCAGTCGATGCAGGGGGTGCGCCAGCGCGTCGTCAAGATCGCGCTGCGGCTGCTCGAGACGCTGGGCATCCGGATCGGCGTCGCCTCGACCGGCAAGCTCGACAATCTGCTCGACCGGCCGCTGGCGACCCCGATGGGCGAACCGCCGGAGCTCTTCACGGGCGACACGCCGCGCGCCGTCTCGGGCGGGTGGGACCGCGACGGGCGGTCGATCATCGTCTCCGACGTTCCGCTGCCGGCGACCATCATCGCGGCGATGCCGCGCATCGAGGTGGAGGCGAAAGACCCATGAGCACGCTTGCCGCCCTCGAGATCGTCGCGATGGAGCCGGCGCACGCGCTGGCGATCCAGCGGCAGGACAGCCAGCGGGTGCAGCTCGGCATCATTGCCGAGTTCGACGCGGAGGAAGCCGAGCGCATTGCGAGCGCGCCGGGCGAGGCCTGGGCGGCGCTCGAAGTGCCCTGCGCGGTGGACGAGGACGAGCGCGTCGTCGCGGTGTTCGGCCTGGTCGAGACGTTCCGGTTCCGGCAGGCGACCGCTTGGGCGGTGCTGAGCGGCGAAGTCGGCCCGCATCACGTCGCGATCACGCGCTTCTGCCGCTCGCGGATCGAGCAGGCCGGCTATCGCCGGATCGAGGCGATCGTCGAGTGCGCGGACGCCGAGCCGCTGGTCGCGCGGCTGCCGGACATCGACCCGGGCGAGCTGGTCGAGGCGGTGAGCCTGCCGGCGATGCGCTCCCCGGGGGTGCGCTGGGCGATCGCCTGCGGCCTGTCTCCCGCGGCGGTGCTGCGCCGCTACGGCGCGCGAAGCGAAACGCACTTGCTCTGCGAGCGGCTGAGCGGAGGGCATGGCTGATGGTGCAGGCCGCAACCGCCGCGCTCGCGATCGCCGGCCCGCTGGTCAAGGGCCTCGGCGCCAATGCCGCCTACAAGGCCAATGCGCGCGCGGCCGACGAGGCGGCGGTCGGCGAGCTCAACGACGGCGTCGCCGAGGAGGCGCGGATCCGCGACGCGGCGCGCCTGGCGATGGGCCGGCAGATTGCGGGGCAGGCGGTCAGCGGGTTCCAGCTCAACCAGGGCAGCGCATACGACGCGCTGCTCGAGAGCCAGGTCAATGCGACGATCGACGCGCTCAACGTGCGCCGCGAGGCGGCCGGACGGTCGCGCAGCTGGCGCGAGAAGGCGCGCAGCGAGCGGCAGGCGGGCACCAGCGCGCTGATCTCGGCCGGGTTCGACGCGGTCGGCGGCGCGCTGGCGATGAAGCGCGATTGGGCGGCGGCGAAGTCGGGCGAGATGCCGGGCGGCGGAAACCTCGTCGATCCCCGACGATACGGCCAGCAACCCCAACCGGGCTGGAAATACTGATGGCGATCGAGGCTCCCGGCTACACCTCGCAGGTGCGCCCGGCGCGATCGACGCCGCTGCCGTTCCGCGATCCCGGCAGCGACGCCGGCGTCGCGATCGGCGAGGGGATGGCGCGCATCGGCGGCGAGCTGCACCGGGGCCAGCTCGAGGCGCATGCGGCCGAGCGGCGGCTGAAATCCGATGCCGAGGCGGCGGACTTCTCCGTCCGCTTCGCGCAGTCGCGGGCCAAGTTCGACGCCTTCACGGCGCAGCAGCGCAATGTCGCCGCGCCGGGCGGCGAGGGTCATGCCGAGGGGGTCAAGACCGCCTGGGAGGCTGAGGCGGCGACGCTGCTCGAAGGGTTCAGTGAACGGGGCAACGTCAATGCGGCCCGCGAGCAGCTCGCCAATTACGGCGCGCGCCTCGTGGAGGGCGAGGTCGCCTGGCAGGAAGGCCAGCGCGTCGTCAAGACGGTGACCGACCAGCAGGCGCTGAGCGACATTGGCGGCAATCGCGCCCGGCTCAACCCCTCCGCCTATGCCGAGGAGCTGACGGCGGGACGCAACGCGATCGCGGCGCTCAACGTGCCCGCCGACGTGCGTGCCAAGCTGCTGCGCGCGCATGACCAGACCGTCACGGTCGGGTTCCTCAACGGCCTCAACGACACCAATCCCGCCGGCGCGATCGCGCTGATCGATGCCGGGGCGTTCAACGACGTGCTCGACCCGCAGCAGATCGAGCAGGCGCGCGCCGGCGCGATGGTCGAGGTGCGGCGCGCCGACGCGGCCGCCGCGCACCAGCAGCAGCTCGAGGCGGCGCAGGTGCGCGACACGGTGCAGGGCCTCAAGACGCAGATCGAGGGGGGGGTCTCGGTGCCGGACAGCGTTCTGGCCAAGGCGCAGGGCGATCTCGAGCGGATCGGCGACCAGGGCGGCGCGACCGCGATGGGCCTGCTCCGCGTGCAGAACGGGATCCGGCGCGAGACCGAGCCGTGGACGCCGCTGCAGTTCGACACGGAAATCGCCGCGCTGACCGGCAAGGGCGCCAAGCGCAGCCCGGCCGAGGACGTGCGCCTCAAGACGCTGCAATCGCTGCGGCCTGCGGCGGTGGCGACCTACAACAGCAATCCGGGCGAGTGGGCCGCGAAGAATGGCATGCCGCCGCCGCCGCTCGACTTCACCGACCGGACCTCGATCGCGCAGCGCACCCAGTGGGCGCGCGTGGTGCAGGACCGCACCGGCCGGCCGGTCAACCCGCTGCTGCCGGCCGAGGCGGCGACGCTGCGCGAGCAGGCGGCGGCCAGTCCGCGCGGGCGGGTCGAGGTGGCGGACGCGATCGCGCAGCTGGGCGGCTATTCCACGCTGCTCGCGGCGCGCCAAATCGCGCCCAACGACCCGATGCTTGGCCGGCTTGCCCAGCTCGCCGATCCGCAGCAGCGCCGCGCGGCCGCCAATGGCGCCGAGATCCGCCAGACCCGCAAGGACGTGATCGACGGCACGAACGGCAACGATGCCAGCGAGGATTTCCGCGAGGCGCTCGGCTCGGCCGGATCGCTGATGGCGCCGGCCGATGTCGGCGCGGCCTTCGAGATCGCGCGCAACCTCTACGCCGCGCGGGCGGAGGGCGCCAATTACGACCAGGCGCTGTTCGAGCAGGCGACGCACCAGGCGCTCGGCGGAACCTACGGCCGCAACGGGCAGAAGCTCGGCGGGATCGGCACGCACGGGCGTAACCCGGTGCTGCTGCCCGAGGGGATGAGCGACGCGACCTTCGACAAGACGCTGGCGCGCTTCGGCGCGGCCGGCCTGCGCGGACCCAATCGGCCGGTGTGGGCGGACAAGACGCCGATGGAGGCGGCCGACCTTGCGAAGTTCATCGCCGTGCGGCGGCCTGATGGGCTCTACGAGTTCCACGACGGCAGCGGCGCCAAGGTGACGGTGAAGGACGGGCGCACCTGGACGCTCGACGTCGCCCGCTTCGCCCGCGAGGCCGGCATCGTGGAGGGCGGGCGATGAGCGGCATCCTCGGCGCCACCCCGACGCTCGACGAAGCGCCGCCGGTCCCGGTCGCCAAGCCGGCGACGATGGGCGAGGCGTTCGATGCGCAGCGGATCCTGTCGCGTGGCGACAGGATGGATGCCGAGGCTGAGCGGCTGCGCCGGGGCTATGAGCCGCTGCTCGCCGAGATCAACGCCGATCGGGCGACGCGCGGCCTCAAGCCGCTGGTCAACCCGGGCTACTGGACGGGCGACCTCGAGCGGCGCCCCTCGGCCGATCGCGGGCCGTTCGATTTCGCCAGCATCCTCGACGCGCGGGTCGACCGGCGCCAGCAACAGGCCGCGATCTTCGGCGAGCTGCGCGCGATCCGCGCCCGCAAGCCGAAATTCCTCGCCGGCGTTCCGGAGGATGACCGCAGCTTCTACCAGGGCCTGATCGAGACCGAGCGCGGCGCGCGCGACCGGGCGCGCGAGCGGCTCGCCAACAGCAGCGCGATCGGCGGCACGCTGGCGGGGTTCGCCGGCGGTGTCGTCGAGACGATGCACGATCCGGTCAACCTCTTCTCGCTGCCGCTCGGCGGCGGGGGCAAGACGCTGTGGGCGCAGGTCGGCCGCTCAATCCTCGTCAATGGCGGGCTCGAGGCGATCCAGCAGCCGCAGGTCGCGGCCGGGCGCGAGGTGCTGGGCGAGGAGCTGACGACCGAGGAGGCGCTGCTCAACGTCGGCTTCGCGGCCGCCGGCGGCGTGGTCGGCGACGTCGTCATCCCGCGCGCGGGCAGGGCGGCGATCGACGCGGCGGACGCGGCCTATCGCCGGCTGCGGCCGGGCGGGTACATCGCCAATGCGCTCGCCCGGGCCGAGCTGCCCGACGACGCGCTTGCCTCGCGCTTCGCGGATCTCGTGCCGGAAGACGTGCGCAGCTTCGACGAGCGGGCCGCGCTCAACGTCATCACGCGCGAGAGCGAGGTGCGCGGATCCTCGCCGTTCGTGCCGACGCCCGAGGGGCAGAACGCGCATGCCGGCCAGCTGCAGGCGACGATCGACGCGCTGCTCGATGCCGAGCCCGGCCCCGCCATCCGTGGAACAACGCCCACTCCTCGTGAAACAGCGCCGCGCCGGACGGTGGCGCGCGGCGGTGCGGTAGCGAGCGACATCGTCGGTTTCTTCCGCTCCAAGGGCTACAGCGAGGCGCAGGCGCGCGGCATCGCGGCCGGGATCCATGCGGAGGCGGCGAGCAATCACGCCGCGGTCAATCCGACATCGGGCGCGATGGGGCTCGGCCAGTGGCTGGGCGCGCGCAAGGCGGCGCTGATCGCGCGCTACGGTCCGCGGCCGACGCGGGCGCAGCAGCTCGAGTTCCTGCACTGGGAGCTGCAAGGGGGCGATGCCGGCGGGAGGGCGGTGCTCGCCGGCATCGATGAGGCGGGCGTGCTCGATGCGTATATCCGCCGGTTCATGCGGCCCGCCGCCGGCGCCGAGACGGACGGCGACCTTGCCCGGGGCATGGCGGCGCTGGGGCGCGAGAGCGAGGAGATCCTGCCCGGCCTCGAGCCGGACAGCGCGCCGATTGTCCGCCCGGCCGAGCTCGACGCGGTGCGATCGCCGATTGACGGGCCGGAGCTGGTCGAGGTGGCGACGCCGGAGCTGCGGCGGGACGCCTTCCCCGACGAGACGAGCTGGCGGGCGGCGCAGGAAGCGAATGACGCGGAGGCCCTGGGATTGCCAGCGCCGCGCGCGCGCGGCCGGTATCGCGACGCGCAGCCGGTCGATGCTCTAAAGTTTATCGCCCGTGCCGGCGGACTTACGCCGAGCGGTGAGCGAGGGGGTGGCCGCGCTCATGACCTTCGCACCATCTTCGAAACCACGGCGGTTCGCAGGTCCAAGACTGGCAAGGGTGCCCTGAGCCAGGTCAAGGCGACCAGCTACAAGACGACACGCTTCATTCCTGGCGCCGGCCCGCTGATCCGCGAAACAGGGATGACGCTCGACGAGGCCGGCGAGCGGCTCTGGGAGGCGGGATATTTCGGCCCGTCTGCAACGACGCCGCGACCCACCGTCGATGAGGTGCTGCAGCTGCTCGAGGCAAATCACCACGGTGAGCGCAAGTTCTCGATCGACGACATTGATCGGGTTACCGCCAACTCGGCCGCGAACGAGCGGGCGCGAGAGGACCGGGACTGGCGCGAAGCGCACCTGATGCTGACGCGGTTTGACGGGATCGAGCTCGATGAGGATGCGCTCGGCCGGTGGATGTCGATCAGCAATGAGCGCGGCATATCCCCGGAGGAGAGCTGGGACGCCTTTATCGACGGAGAATTTGCAGACGCGCACGCCGACCTGCTGGCGGAGCTCGAAGCTTTGGGTTATGCTCCGGACCATGTCGATCCGTATGGAAGCTTTGGCGCGGAAGGTCGCGATCTCGGAGAAGGCGGCGGACGATCCGCGCCTGAGCCAGGAGACCCGGGACCGCAACCGGAAAGCAGCGACCTTAGGCAGAGCCTTGCTGAAGGCTGGAGCCACTCCGACGCCGTAAAGGCGTTCGACGATCCCTCAGGCGAAGGTGCGACGCAGCAGGCGGACAGCCTGATCCACGATCTGCGCGCGCGCCTCGGCGCCGAGGAGCTCGACGCGGATCTCGCGGCGCGGCTCTACAGGCTCGAAGACGGCAGCGAGAAGTCGGCCGCCGAGATCCTCGCCGATCTTGACGAAGACGAGGCGATGCTCGCCGCCATCAAGGGGTGCCTCTGATGTCGGCCGGCGTCTGCATCCCCGACCTGATCGAACAGGGCAAGATCCCCAAGGTGAAGGGCGCCGAGGCGATGCGGCGCTACGAGCAGCTGCTCGCCCAGTACGACCAGCAGATGGGCGGCGCGGCGGCCGAGGCGCTGGCGACGACGAACGTGCTCAAGGCGCTGGAGGGCGAGGCGCTGCTGAAGCGCCGCCGCACGGCGATGCAGATGAAGGCGCAGGACGATGCGCTCGCCAACATGGCGGACTTTCGCGGCGCTGGCGGCGGCGTGATCGATCCGCGCGCGGCGGTGGCGCTGCTCGATCGCGACGGGCGCGCGCCCTATTCCAATGTCGAGGGGCGGCGCAAGGCGATCAAGGGCCGGGCGCACGCGATGCTCAACCAGGTGCTGGCCGATCACCGCGCCAACCTGATGGGCGCGATGCGCAGCCGCGCGCAGATGGCCGAGGTGGTGCGGGCCGCGTTCGGCGAGCCGGTCGAGAGCGTGGCGGCGCGCGAGATGGCGGAGGCCTGGGCGGGCACCGCCGAGATGCTGCGCCAGCGCTTCAATGCCGCCGGCGGCGACATCGGCAAGCTGGAGAAGTGGGGGCTGCCGCAGGCGCATGACAGCCGCAACGTCCGCGCCGCGGGCTACGAGACCTGGCGGGCCGAGATCCTGCCGCGGCTCGACCGCAACGCGATGATCGACCGCGAGACCGGCGAGCCGTTCAGCGATGCCGGCCTCGAGCGCGCGCTCGCCGACATATTCGAGACGATCCGCTCGGAGGGCTGGAACAAGCGCGCGCCGGGCTCGGCCGGGCAGGGCGCGATGGCGACCCGCCACGCGGATCCCCGCTTCCTCGTGTTCAAATCGGCCGACGACTGGGCGGCCTATGCCGAGCGGTTCGGCAGCGGCACGCCGTTCGACGCGATGATGCGCCACGTCGACGGGCTCTCGCGCGAGATCGCGATGATGGAGGTGCTCGGCCCCAATCCCTCGCAGACGATCGAATGGCTGAAGGACACGATCACCGCCTCGGCGCAGCGATCGCAGGAGCCGGGCAGCAGCGCGATCGACAAGGCCTTCGCCGGCACGCGGCAGATCGACCGGCTTTGGAACGAGCTCACCGGCGTGCAGCTGCGCCCGGAAAACCGCAACCTCGCGCTCGCCTTCTCCGCCCTGCGATCGATGCAGACGGCGGCGAAGCTCGGCAGCGCGACGCTCTCGGCCGTCACCGACCTCGCCTTCCAGGCATCGACCCGGCATTACAACGGGCTGCCCGTCGTCTCGACGGCGAAGGGCTATCTCAAGCTGTTCCGGCCCGGCGCGATCGAGGATCAGAAGCTGGCGGTGCGGCTCGGCCTGATCGCCGACGAATGGGCCAGCCACACGGCGGCGCAGGGCCGCTACCTCAACGAGGAGCTGACCGGCGAGACGGCGCGGCGCCTGGCCGAGGGCGTGCTCAGGCTCTCCGGCCTGCAGCGCTGGACGCAGGCGGGGCGCTGGGCGTTCGGGATGGAGTTCCTCGGCGCGGTCACGGAAAGCGCCGGCAAGCGGTTCGACGAGCTCGATCCGTCGTTCCGTGCGATGTTCGAGCGCAACGGCATCGATGCGGCGGACTGGGAAACGATCCGCGCGACGCCGCTCGAGGTGGAGCGCGGCGTCGGGTGGATCAAGCCGCAGAATGTCGAGGACCGGGCGCTGGGCGACCGGCTGCTCGAGGCAATCCTGACCGAGACGGACTACGCCGTGCCGGTGCCGGACCTCAAGACGCGCGCGCTGATCAACTCGGTCGCGCCGCGCGGCACGGTGCATGGCGAGCTCATCAAGTCGGCCTTCCTGTTCAAGAGCTTCGGCATCTCGGTGATGCTGAGCCAGATGAACCGGATCGTCTCGATGGGGTCCGGCAATGCGGCGCGCTACGCGGCCGGGCTGGTGATCGGCACGACGGTGATGGGAGCGGTCGCCGCGCAGCTCAAGCTGCTGAGCGGCGGCAAGGATCCGCGCGAAATGGACGATCCCGCCTTCTGGGGCGCGGCCGCGCTGCAGGGCGGCGGCTTCGGCATCTTCGGCGATTTTCTCTCCTCGACGCAGAACCGCTTCGGCGGTGGCTTCGCCGGAACGCTGGCCGGGCCGATCGCCGGCGACGTTGCGGACATCGCGCAGATCCGCTCGGGCTGGGATGCCGCCAAGTTCGCCAAGTCGCAGCTCCCCGGACAGTCGCTCTGGTACACGAAGCTCGCCTTCGACCGGCTCCTGACCGACCAGATCCAGGAGGAAATCGACCCCAATTATCGCCGCTCCTGGCGCCGGCTCGAGAAGTACGCGCGCGAGCAGGGGACGGACTTCTACTGGGCGCCCGGTGAGACGGCACCGGAGCGCGCGCCCGACTTTTCCAACGCTTTCGGGGAGACGCTGCAATGACCGTCGCCGCCTTGCCGTCCAAGGTCGACTATCTCGAGAATGGCGTGACGACGTCGTTCGCCGTGCCGTTCCGCTTCCTCGCGGGCGTGGTCACCGCATCGCGCGTTCTGGCGGACGGGACTGTCGTGACGCTGGCCGAGGGGGTCGACTTCACCGTGACCGGGGGCGAGACGGACGCCGGCGGGACGCTGGCGCTGACCGGCGCGTCGATCTCCGGCGCGACGCTGCGCATCCGCCGCGTGACGCCGCGCGCGCAAGTCGCGGTCTACAACGAAAACGACCGGTTCCCGGCGGAGAGCCATGAGCAGGCGCTCGACCGGCAGATGATGGTCGACCAGGAGCAGGACGACAAGATCGCCGACACGTCAGCGCGCGCATTGATGGTGCCCGATGGCGAAATCGCGCCCGTTTTGCCGCCGCGGTCGAGCCTGCTGGGTCAGTATCTGGCGATCGATGCGGCGGGCAATGTGATCGGCGCGAGCGGGAGCGGCGCGGACGGGGCTTTGCGAGCGGATCTCGCGCAGCCTACCGGTCCGCAAATCATCGGCTTCTCTCAGGATGCGGCGGGCGGCGCGGGGACGCTGGCCGAGAAGCTCAAGCAAATCGTGGCGGTGACCGACGAGCCGTTCGGAGCGGACGCGACTGGCCTGGCTGTTGCGACGTCGGCATTCTCCGATGCGGCCTCGGCGAGCTCGATCGTCCGCGTGCCGAGCGGCCTCTACGATATCGGCGCGGTGGCGATCGACCGGCCGACCTTCTGGGACATGGGTGAGGTCACCTATCCGGATGGCGCCTCTCCGCTCGATCTGCCTGGGCTCCATCAGCAATTCTTCGGTGGATATCTGCTTCTTCGGCGCACGCAGACGACGCTCGACGATTACACGAACATCCACGTCCAGCGGCTCGCCAACTATACCGGCGGGACGACGGGGACCGTGGGCTTCGCGCATATCGTCGAGACGATCGTCTCCGACACGGCGCACCAGAATGAATGGGCGTCGCTCAACCGCATCGATAACTACGGGACGGGCGAAAACGCCGCCGAATATAATCAGGCGGTCGCGCGAAGCGGCGCAGGTCCGACATGGGCCGGCACTGACGAGCTGTCCGACTGGTCGATCGAGCCGACGGCGGGCCGTGTCGGCCGCGAAATCGGTATCTTCGCGAACGGCAACGATCCCAATAATGGCCGCGTCGTGGTCGATGCGGTCATTCGCAAGCGGGTCACGGGGGCGGGAGGGGCAGAAGCAGCGTTCGGCGTCCGGCTGAACTCCGACCCCGCCGCGGGAAACCGCGTCAAGCGGGCCTTCTCGGTCACCAATCTCGATTTTGACAGCGCGTTCGATACGACGGGGGCGACGCAGGCGGCGAATGGCGCCGCAGTGCGCCTGGCAGCGACGCAAACCGTGGCGTTTGAAGCCACCAATGAGCGCTGGGTACGCTGGAAGGCAAACTTCCTGGAATACGGGATAGGGCCTGCCAGCGCGCCGATCTCCATCCCCTTTTCGATCAGCGATTTCGACCTGGTCTACAACAAGCGGTTGCGCATCGACATGAGCACGCCGGCAAGCAGCGGCGCCTCCGGCGCGGCCGGCGAGATCCGGTTCGATGCCAGCTACGTGTATTTTTGCGTTGCCGCCGACACCTGGAAGCGCGCGGCGCTCGCCAGCTATTGAAGGAGATTTTATGGCACAGATCGATGGCCAGCTGCTCATCGAGATTGTCGAGCAGCAGCGTAACGAGGGCCTCAACAATCTCGCGCTCGCCCAGGCACGACTTGCCGGACAGACGGCGCGGGCCGAGCGCGCCGAGAAATCTGCCGAAGCGAGCTATGCCTTGTTGCTGGCTTGCTACAGGTCCGGCCAGATCCCCGAGAGCGCCTGGGTCGAGCATCTGAAGGACGATGGGTTGCGGGCGTGGCTGGACAGGCACGACCCGCCGGCCATGGCAGCCGATCAGGCGGCGAAATCCGATGCGCAGCCATTGCGGTCGCGGCGACCGCGCATGGGGCAAGAATGAGCCCGATCGACGATCCTGCCGCAGGGGAGCCGGGGCCCAGTGGGGATCGGGCCGATCGCCTGTCTCCACGCTTCACGCTCGCCGAGTTCACCGTCTCGCAGACGGCGGCGCGGCACGGCATCGACAACACGCCGCCGGACTGGGCGGTGCGCAATCTCGAGCAGCTCTGCCTCAACGTGCTCGAGCCGGTGCGGGCGCATTTCGGCGTGCCGGTGATCGTCTCCTCGGGCTGGCGGGGCGAGCTGCTCAACCGCCTGGTCAAGGGCAGCCCGAGTTCGCAGCACTGCAAGGGCGAGGCGGCGGACTTCCGCGTGTTCGGCGTCTCCAATCTTACCGTGTGCCGCTGGATGCAGGCCGCGCTCAACTACGACCAGCTGATCTACGAGTTCGGCGAGGCGGGCTGGGTGCATGCGAGCTGGCGGGTGCCGTTCCGCAACCAGGAGCTGAGCGCGGTGAAGCGCGGCCGCAAGACGGTCTACCTGCCGGGGCTGGTCGCGTGAGCGCGCTCCCGAACCGCAAAACCGGTTCCCACTTTTGCTGGGAGCGCTTGTGATGGGGCGGGCGAACTGGACGGCGCGCGACTGGCGGCAGTTCGTCGCCCTGACGCTGCTCGCCGCCGGCGACATGCCGCTCACCGCCCTGCTGGGCTGGGCGCTCTGGATCCTGTGGCACCAGCCCCGCAACGGCGGGACGGTGATGATCGCGATGGGGATCGTCTCCCTGATCGCGATCAACCGCATCGGCGTCTCGGCCGTGCTCGGCCGGCGCACCTTCAAGTTCAAGGTCGGCGACACGGTGATCGACGCCACCGGCGGCGCGGCCGAGCGGCTGATCGACCGGACGGAGGGGCAGGCATGATCCTCAAAACCCTCTGGGAGTCGATCTCCGGGGCAAGGAACGCAATCCTCGCCTCGTTGGCTGTCGCAGGGCTCTGTCTGCCCCTTGGCTATTGCACGGGCTTTAAATCGGCTTCCGCGCGATACGCCGCCGAGCGCGCGCTCGCCAACGCCAAGGCGCTCGAGCTCGACGCGCACGCCAGCGACCAGGCCGCGGCCGAGCGGGTCGCCGACGCCATCACCATCACCGCCCATGAAGAGGAGCTTCTCGATGCGATCTCGACTGTCCCCGACGACGCGCCTGATCGGGTGCGCGTTGCTCTTGGCTGCCAGCGGCTGCGCCAGGCCGGAACGGGTGAGACCGATCTTCCCGCCATCTGCCGACCTGAAAGCGGCGAGCGAGGCCAAGCCGGTGCCGGGCCCTGAGATCGTCACCAGCGCCCAGGCGGCCGCGGCCTTCGACGTCGCGCTCGAGAGCTGGGGCGACCGCGTCGCGGCGGCCGGGGCGCGGATCTGCCGCTGGGCGGTGCGCAACGACGCCGCGCTTCCCTTTTCCTGCCCGCCCTCGCCGGCGGGCGAAGACGATGGAGACTGACCGATGGCGAACTTTGGCTTCCGCGGTTCGGAGAATGCACCGGACACCTACGTGGCGATCACGCCCAACAATTCGACGCTGCTGAAGGGCTTCAAGGAACTGTTCGTCGTGACGGCGGGCAATCTCGAGCTCGGCAGCGTCAACGGTGGGACGACGAGCGCCTTCGCGGTGCCGGCCGGCGCCCACATCCCCTTCGGCGCCGGATACGTCCGCACCGGAACCACCTCCACCGTGGTCGGCATCGGCTGACCGCGCCACTCAAAGGAGACAGGCAATGTCGTTCCAGACCAGGTTCACGCTCAAGCGCGGGATGGCGAGCTCGCCCTCGCAGGTCGCCGTCGGCGCAGGTGCGGCCGAGGCGCAGAGCGACACGATCAGCCTCAACATCGACGCCACCCTGATCAGCCGGGGCGAGGTGCTGACGATGCTCGAGGACCTCAAGGCCTATGTGCATCGCGGCAACTGGCCGCCGGCCGAGGCACTGGTGGTGGAGCCGGGTGACGCCGCGCGCATCATCGACGGCGTGGCGATCGGCGACGAGGGCTCGGGCATTTACGAGGGCTATGTCCTCGCCGCGGGCGAGAATTACGAGACCGACATCGAGCACTGGCACCCGCTGCACAATCCCTATTCGGGCTATTCGCACAGCGCGCCGCACACCGGCAATCGGACCACGAACCCGACGTCCCTGACGGGCGACGCCAGCTTCTTCGTCGATCCGTATTTCCGCGGCGCCTATTCCCAATCGCAGACCGTGCTCGCCTACAACAGTCATGTGACCGTCGACACGGAAGACGCCGAGCTGACGATGCGGATCGCCTCGCCCGAGGCCGGGCTGCTGCCTTACCTACCCACGACTTACGACGGCAACCGGGGCGACGGAGCGGACCGTCCGCTGCTGATCGGCGCGAACCTCTGTTCGTGGCCTCACGCCATGGTCAGTGCCAAGGGCAACTATATCCTCGAGTTCATGTTCATGGTCGACAACCATGAGATGTCCGAGGTCCGGTGCGGCATCTGGTCCACGACGCTGGACTGGCCGAACAAGGGCGAGGTCGACACCGGTGAGTTCACCAAGAACGTCGGCGAGACCGGCGTCATCGAGTTCTCCAACGGTGTCCACGTCAACGCCAGTGACGGCGGCGCTGACGTTGTGTTCACCGATTATGAAAACGTTCCCTGCGGCCAGTATATCCGCAAGCTTTCGGTCAAGACCTCGGGAAAAATCGAGTTCTACCATGATGCGGCCGCGCCGGGCACGCTGGTGGAGACAGCCGAGACCACGACGAATATCTCGCGCTTCGGCGGCGCGCATGACATTCGCCTCCAGATGTCCTCGGACGTCAACCCGACGATCAACGGCACCACGTTCCCGGCGGAATACCACGTCCGGTTCTGGCGCCTGTGGGTGCCGGTCGACACGCCGCTGAACGAAGACACGATCGAGCTGGCGGAAGTGAACACCACGCCGGGCGGCTCCTGGGCGGCGACCTTCCCGAACGCGGCGACGCTCTGGGCCGGCGGTGACATGCCGGATCTCGAGGAATGCGTCGGCCTCTTCTACGGCCTCGACACGCCCGGCGCCGAGACCCGGGCCAACAAGCGTCCCGGCGGCATGACGGTGGACATGACCGCCCGCACCATGTCCGGCACCGTGCCCAGCACCCGGGGCGGCCGCGTCGGCCTGCTGTTCACCGGCAGCTTCAACGGCGGCGGCATGGCGCGGCGTGCGATCAAATACATCAACGTCGCGCCGGCCGTGCAGGCATCGCTGTTCGCCAATGAGACCTTCGACCTCAATGACGAGATCGACATCGACGTCGAATACACCGATTTCCACTCGGGCGAGCTGGGGCCGCACACTTACAACGTCTCCAGCGACAAGGCTTGGCCGACCATTACCGGAAACGGGACCGGCTCGGTCAACCTGGGCGGTGATGCCCCGGCGACCGAAGAGACAGCCACCATCACCATCATCTGCACCAATGCGATCGGCCAGACGACGACGGTGCAGCGCACGCTGGAAGCCAGCGACGCGGCGTGGGACCCGGCGACGTCCTGGACGAACCTCGTCGCCTGGTATTCGCCGCGCGATGCTGCGACCGTGTGGGAGGACACGGCCGGCACCGACGCAGCCGAAGTGAACAGCGACACGGTGAAGCGCCTCTCCGACAAGAAGGGCTCGGCGCACCTCACCGAAGCGACCAACCCGCCGGCCTATGTCAGCTCCGGCGGCTTCAACTGGCTGAGCTTCACCCGCGCCACACCGACCCATCTCGAGACGACGGACGCGACGCTGGTGGCCCTCGGCAATGGCTCCAATCCATACACCATCGTCATGATCGCCAAGCGAGGCACGGCGGCGCAGAGCATCACTTATGCGGCCTGGACATCGGTCGGCGGGGGCGTCGCCCACCAGAGCCGACACTATGCTTCGGGCGCCAATGCGTTCGGCATGCAGCGCACCTTCTCCGGGTCCGTCCAGGCGGTGGAAACAGGCACGCATGCGGATACGGACGAGTTCGAGATCATCACCTTCTGCTACACCGGTTCCGCCGGCATCATCCTCGTGGATGGGGTGGAAATCACGACGCCGGGCGGTGTGTCGATGGTCAAGGCGCTGACTGTCGGCAAGTTCCTCCTCGGCTCGCTCTTCACGACGCCGGGCGGAACATATGACAGCAGCACGGCCTTCGGCAGCCTGATGGGCGACGTGTTCCTCTCGTCCGATGCGAGTATCACGGCGGACGTCGTCGCTGCCAACGCCTATCTGGCCACCACGTTCGCGGCGGTCCTCTGATGAAGAAATTGGCTCTTCCGTTGCCGCGGCGAGAGCTGATCCGCCGGGGCGTGGGTGCCGGTCACCTACTCGCGCCTCGGGACCGTACTGGGGGCGGGCGTGGCTAATCACCGCAAACCCGCCCCCCCTTCTGCGGAGATAGATTGGCGGCTGTTTCGTGCTCACCTGCATGACCGGTGGGGCGGAGCGGCGGCGGCGTGGCGCGAGGCAGGCGGTGACTACGGCGGTATCAACAACTTCTGGGAGGGCAGCCGTCCCGCCCTGCAAACGCAATCCTACCTGTGCCTGTGCCGGGCGATGGGCGTCGACCCGCTCGCCTATCTTGTCGGCGGGGCACGCGTCCAAACGGAGGCCGCATGACGAAGATCCCTGGCTGGTTCACCGCTTTGCCGATTGCTGTGCTCCTGGTAGCCCCGTCAATGGCGCAGATCACCGTCACCATCGGCGGGACGATGCCCGGCGCCAGTCCGACGCCGTCACCAACGCCGTCACCAACGCCGACGCCGTCACCAACGCCGTCACCAACGCCCACGCCTTCGCCGTCCGCAATCGTGACGCAGTGGACGATCGAAACGGTGATCGACAGCCGATCCCGGGCGAAGCGCTACGCGACCACGCCGCAGGCCGCCCGCACGGCGGCGTCGGCGGCCTGTGGCGAGCTTGGCGAGGTGAACGCTGCTCCATGCCTCGCTGCCCTCAAAGCGGCCTCCCTGGCCTCCCTGACGACATCCGGACCCGATCAGACCCGTTATCCCCTCGTCGCCGTGCGGAACGCGGTCGGCGGGATGTCGACCTACGTCATGATCCGCGCGGTGAGGGACTGATGACCGATCACGATCTGAACGTCGCGCGAGCCGTTGGGGCGCTGGAGGCCGACATGCGGACGGTGAAGCACGACGTCACTCAGGTGAACAGCAAGCTGGACATCATCTCGAACCAGATCAGCACGCTCCGGATCTCGCAGTCGCGCGGGCTCGGTTTCTTCGCCGGCGCGGCCTTCATCCTGACCAGCTGCCTGGGTGCCATGCTAGCGCTCGGCAAGTTCCTTTTCAACGGCCATGGCTGAGACCGGAGTGTTCCGACACGCCCCGAGAAACAGGCGATATCCGAAAAAACTTACCAGCTAAGTGATTGATTTTACAACGGCGCAGCAGCTTGGGAAGCTTCTGCTCTACCATTGAGCTACACCCGCAACGCGCTGAAATTGAAACGCATTTCAGCCTTGCGATCCGTGTCGGCTCAACATGTCTCCGCTGAACCCGTGGCTGCGGGCCTACCGTGGGGCCGCTCGGCGGTCAATGGGCATGGCTGCGTGCGAACAGGCGCAAATGCGGCCTGCCGGTCGGCATGAATGATATGTTGCATTGCAAAGTGATTGGCGAGCAGCCGGAAATGCGCCATATGGGGCGTGCGGGGGCGCTACAAGATGGTGGCGACATGGACATCAGATCCACACCCGACCAATTGGCTGCCCTGCGTGAGACATGGCAGGACTGCATCACCGCCGTGGCACCGGGCGCCCGGCACATCCTGACAGACGCAGAGCAAGGCATCGACAGGCTCGAGGCGCTGGCGTGCGATTACGCCGCCAAGGCCGACGGACTGCACCTGCGCGAGATACTGGACCTGGCGCAGACGGACCCGCAGCTCGTCACCCTCGCCAATGTACTGGATCGGATCTACGACGAATGCGCGGATTATGATGAGCAGGCGTGCGGCGAGGCCAATGCCGTCGCCGCGAAGCTGTTCCGCATCGCCGAGGAGCTGCTAGCCTTCACCGGCCTGCGCCAGTCCTTCATCGACACCTATCTGAACCTGCCCGGCCTCCGGGCCGACGCGATGCATGCGCTGTGCGCCAGCCTCTCGGACTATGCCGAAGGACTGCTGGACGACATCCACGTCCACGCGCGAGCCTATCGCGAACTCATGTACAATGCCTCCGAGGTCGCGGCGGACGCGATCGAGTGGCAGCGTTTCATGGACGCGGGCAAGGTCGAGTTCGTCATGGACCTTGTCGGCCTCGGCGCGCTGGATGCGAATGTCGGCCTCGCCGAGGGCGAGCATCGCCAGTCGCTGCTGTCTTGCGCGGCGGCGCACGGCCGGTCGGACGTCATTTCCTATCTTGTCGCCTGCGGGGCGGACCCGAACTTTTCCATGGGGCCGCAGCACGGCACGCCGCTATTGCAGGCGGCGATGCGGGCCGATGCGCCGACCGTCAAGGCGCTGCTGGCGGCGGGCGCGCGGATCGAGTTGCCGGACGGCGACGCTGAACAATTCCTGGCGCGGGTGAGCAAGGCCCATGGCGGCGGTGCACGATCGGACGCGCAGAGCGCGGTGCGGGTCATGCTGCGGGAAGCGGCCGGGGGCGCCGCGTCGGCTCCGGGCTGACCGGCGCGCACTGAGGCGCGCAAGAAAGTTTTTACCATGATGGCCTGGCCTCCCTTGCCCCGTTCCGGGGAAAGTTACATGGTTGTCTGACGGTTTGCGTGGGGTTGGCGCAGCCGTGGACGGCAGGTGATAGCGGGCCTTTTGAGAGCATCGCGCCCACGCCGGGATCATCGACGGGGGTATGATGCAGGCGGAGAGTCGTAAGCTATTGAAATCTCTAGGTTGCGAGTTGTCGCATGGTTTGATAGACCGGACGCAGAAGTATCTGGCCGCCGCTTGCCGCTCGCCGGGCGAAAACCTCCAGATCGAACGCGACATCGCTTACGGGCCGGATGCGCGCCATCGCCTGGACCTTTTCCGCAGCGGCGATACCGACAACGCGCCCGTGCTGGTGTTCGTCCATGGCGGCGGCTTCGTGACCGGCGACAAGAGCCTGCCCAGGCTTCCGTTCTACGAGAATGTCGGCCGGTTCGCGGCGGAAGAGGGCTGGATCGGCGTCACCATCAATTACCGCATGGCGCCAGACAATATGTGGCCGGCAGGCGCGGAGGACGTTGCCCGCGTCATCGCCTGGCTGCGCGAGAATGTCGCGGCTCATGGCGGCGATCCCAGACGCATCTTCCTGATGGGGCAGTCCGCGGGGGCGGTGCACGTCGCGACTTATCTCGCGGTGCGGTCTGTCCAGCCGGCGTCGGGGCCGGGCGTTGTCGGCGCGGTGCTGGTTTCCGGCGTGTATGACGTCGCGGTGGCCTCGCCCAGCGCCTATCACCTCGCTTATTACGGCACGGATCCTTCCCGCTACGGCGACTATTCGACCGTGCCGGGCCTCGTCATGACCAACGTGCCGCTCTGCCTCGCCATCGCCGAGTTCGACGGGATCGACTATCGCCGCCAGGCCGCGCTGCTGATCGGAGCGTTCGGCAAGGCGCGCGGCGACATTCCGCGCATCCACTGGCTTCCCGGCCACAATCATCTCTCGCCCGTGATGGCCATCGGCACGCCCGACGACACGCTGGGGCCGCTGGTGCGCGATTTCGTGGGAGCGATCACCCACGACTGACCGGTCAGGCGCGCTGCGAAAAGGGGCGTTCTGTCCTCGCAAACGGTTGCGGCGGACCTTGGCAACTTCTCGTGCCGCTTTGTGCAAGCGGTCGGGCGGGGGGTAGGCGCAGGGTCGCGTCGGCCCGGTTGGCGCGCATTGCGCCTGCCGACGGGGTCAGGAGAGACGGAGGGGGCGAAGGCCATGACGCAATGGTATCGGGAAGCGGACAAGAAGACGCGCCGCGTTTTCTGGACGTGCTTTGCCGGCTGGACGATGGATTCGGTCGATTCCGTCGTTTATTCCTACCTCATCCCGCTGCTCATGGTCGGGCTGGGCCTCACGCTGACGCAGGCGACCAGCATCGCCAGCGCCAATTTCTTCGCCGCTGCGATCGGTGGCTGGCTCGGCGGCTGGCTGTGCGACCGGTTCGGCCGCGCGCGCATCCTGCAGATCACCATCGCCTGGTTCTCCTTCTTCGCTTTCGCGTCCGGTTTCGCGCAGAGCTATGAGCAACTGCTCGTCCTGCGCGTACTTCAGGGCATCGGTTTCGGCGCGGAATGGGCCGTGGGCGCTGTGCTGCTCGGTGAGATGATCAGTCCCAAGCATCGCGGCAAGGCGCTCGGCACGGTGCAGAGCGGCGCGGCCGTCGGCGCATTCATCGCGGCGATGCTCGCCGGGCCGTTCGCCGCCCAGTTCGGGCCGGATCTTGGCTGGCGCATCGTCTTCTGGGTGGGGATCGCCCCCGCCATCCTCATCTTCTTCGTGCGGCGGGAATCGGACGACAGCGAGGTCTTCAAGGAAGCGGCGAAGCGGAACCGCGAACTCGGCCGCCGCACCGGCCTCGCCGACATCTTTAAGCCAAACATCCTGCGCACCACGCTCTGCGCGGCGCTGCTGGCGCTCGGCGTTCAGGGCGCGGGCTTCTCCATGTCCAATTTCCTGACGACCTTCCTCTCGACGGAGCGGGGCCTGTCGCTCGCGACGGCGGGCTTCTGCGTCATGTTCAACAGCGCGGGCGGCTTCATCGGCTTCCTCACCAACGCCTATATCAGCGACCGCATCGGCCGCCGCATGGTGTTCCGCCTGTTCGGCATCGGCTTCATCGTGACGGCCTTGTTCTATCTCTTCGCCCCGCTCGGCTCGAGTCTGCCTGCGCTGATGGCGGCGGGCTTCGTCTATGGCTTCTTCCAGTTCGGCGCCTATGCCTCCTTCGGACCCTATTTCACCGAACTCTTCCCCACTGAGATGCGGGGCACCGGTCAGGCCTTTTCCTATAATTTCGGGCGGGCGGGCAGCGCGCTGTTCTTCACCGGGGTAGCGCTGGTCGCGGCGAGCGGTGTGGTGCTGAGCTCCGCCATGGCCATGTTCGCCATCAGCGCGGCCTGCTGCTCGATCCTCGCAACCTTCCTGCTGCCCGAGACAGTCGGGCGCGAACTGATCGGCATTGACGAACTTGGCGAGCCGGAAGCGTCCGCAACGAAGCCCGCGACCGCCGAGAGCTGACGGGAAGAGCGCGCCAATCGGCGTGCCTTCCCGAGGAAAGTCCCGAAACGGCTTTGGAAATAGTGGAGAGCCGTCCGGGGCCTCTGTGCATGTTCGTGGCCTTTCGAGGGATTGTTCTGATGGGGTGGCGCTACCCCGTTCGATATCTTCGGACTCCCACATGTCGACGAGGAGCCGGACGATGCGAACGATATGGGCGGCGGCGGCGGTCGCCTTGCTGTTTCCCGTCATGGCTTCGGCGCAGACCAAGACGTCCCAGTTTTCGGTGCGCGCATCGGTCGTCGCCGATTGCCAGCTTACGTCGCAGGACCTGAATTTCGGGACGTACAGTTCGTCGAGCAACTCGACGGCGAACACGATCATCACGCTCCGCTGCACGCCTGGCTCCGCCGCGACGGTGAGCCTCAACGGCGGCGGCTCGGGTAATCCGCAGGCCCGCTACATGTCGGGGCCGGCCAATCTCAATTACCAGGTCTATCGCGACGCAGCGTTGCAGGATCCGATCAACACCGGCGGCGCCGCATGGCAGCTCTCGAGCCAGGAGAATACCGGGCAGACGGTGACTTACACCGTCTACGGCCAGATCCCTTCGGCTCAGACCGTCCCGGCAGGCAACTACACCGACGTCATCCAGGTCACAGTGCAATATTGAGCGGGGGATCGGCCATGTTTTCATCGCGGTGGCTCACAATCGCCTTCATCGTCATTGCCGGTCCGGTCCTCGCGACCTCGCTCGACATCGGCCCCACGCGCATCCAGATGATCGGCCCCGAGCGCACGGCCACGATGACCATCCGCAATTCGGACAGCGCACCGACCAATGTGCAGGTGCGTACGCTCGACTGGAGCCAGGCGAACGGGAGCGATCAATATACGCCCTCCACGACCCTGCTCGCGAGTCCGCCCCAGGCAGCGCTCGCCCCGGGGGACTCACAAGTGATCCGGCTTGTCGTCGAGAATCTGTCGAGCAATGGCAGCGAGCGCGCCTTCCGGCTGGTGATCGACCAGATTCCCGCCAGCCAGGCGCCCGACGGGACGGGCGCTGGCGTGCGCACCGCGATCCGGGCGTTGGTGCCGGTGTTCATTACACCGTCCACGCAGGATCGGCCCAAGCTGTCATGGAATGCCAGGCGCAGCGGCAGTGCCGTGGTGCTCAGCGCCAGCAACAGCGGCGTCGCGCATGATCGGCTGGTGAGCGCCGTGGTGAGTGCCGGCGGCAAGCAGATCGGCGATCCGATCGAGGGCTATGTGCTCGGCAAGGCGACGCGGAGCTGGACCATTGTGGGGGTGCCGGCGGGCGCCACCTCGGTCAGGATCGTCGGCGACGGCGATTTCGGCCAGGTCCAAGCCGATGTGCCGATCACGTCGTAATGGCCTTTGTCTCTCCTTCGCCGCTCTTGTGACGTTCCTGGCAGCCGCGGACTCCCGGCCCACGCGCGCGCAGGATAGTCCGCCGGCGCCGCCACAGGAGAGCGCGGTCGTCTATCTGCTCGAAGTGCGCGTGAACGACTGGCCGCTCCAGCTTGTCGCGCGCTTCGTCGAGCAGGACGGCCGGCTGCGCATACCGGTCAGGCAATTCGAAGGCCTCGGTTTCCTGCCCCGCACGGAACAGCCGGTCGAGATCGATGGAGAGCAATGGCTCTGGCTGGACCAGCTCCCCGGCTTCCGCTGGACCATCGATCGCGCCAACCAGGTCATCTCCATCCAGGCGCCCTATGCCGCGATCGAGCCGACCACGCTGCGCGTGGCGCCCGGCGTCCCCCGCGTCGAGACCCGGGCGGACTGGGGCGCGATGCTGGGCTGGGACGTGTTCGGCCAATGGTCGCTCAAGCCCGATGACCCGCTGTTCACGCGGAGCTGGTCCGCGCATATCGACACCCGCATCTTCTCGCCCAAACTGACCGCCGTCAGCCGCGGCTACTTCTTCGGCGGGGAGGGAAGCGACGCCCGGTTCCTGCGCCTCGAATCCTATGTGGACTATGACAATGTCGACAAGAGCTGGCGGCTGCGGGTGGGCGACTCCCTGACTGGCGGGCCGAGCTTCATCCGCGTGGTCCGCTTCGGCGGCATCCAGTTTTCCCGCGACTATGCGCTGCGGCCGGACATCATCACCACCCCGGTCCCGGAACTCAATCAGGATATCTCGGCGCCCTCCACGGTGGATGTCTTCGTCAACGGCGTGGAGCGTTACTCCACCTCGGTCAATCCTGGGCCGCTGCAGTTGCGCGACCTGCCGATCGTCACCGGCAGCAACACGGTCCGCGCCGTCATCACCGATCGCTCGGGCAAGCGCACCGAGCTCAACCTGCCTTTCTACGTCGGCGATCGCCTCTTGGTGAAAGGGATGAGCGACTTCAGCGTCGCGGCGGGCTTTCCCCGCGAGAACTACAATGTCGTGAGTAACGATTATGGCCAGTTCTTTGCCTCGGGTGCCTATCGGCGCGGCATCAGCGACACCGTCACGCTGACCGGTTACGCTGCGGTGTCCAAGGGTTACTGGACGGCAGGTGGTGGCGCGGCCACGCAGATAGCCGACTTCGCCGAGGTGAACGGCGTCGTTCTTTACAGCGATGCGCCGGACGAGGACGGCTGGATGTTCGCGGTGGGTGCGGCGCGATACACGCGGCGGGTCAACTTCATCGCGTCCTATCTGCGGACCTATTCCTACACCGATCTCGCTCGCCTCAATGGCTATGTGCCGCGCATCGAGCGTATCACTGCGTCCTTCGGCCTCAATCTTGATCGGGCCGGCCAGATCAACACCGTCTACACACGCACGCTCACCGCCGATAATTCTCTCTCCGAAGTAATTTCAGCAACGTACGGGCTTGATCTCGGGCGGCGACAGCGCTTTCGCGTGTCCGTGTCGGGCTATGGCGACATCCCCAACAAGAGCTGGAGCGCCTACGTATCACTCTCGATTCCGCTCAAGAGCGGTACGCAGATTTATGCCCAAGGGGGCTTGCGCGACGGCAACCCCAATGCCCAGCTTCAAGTCCAGGGCATGCGCGAGCGGGAGGGCGACCGGCTCGACTGGCAGCTCAATGGTGCTTGGGAGCGGGGCCTCGGCTATTCGGTCGACGCCTACAGCATTTGGGAAAATCGCTGGGCGACGCTCTACGGCCGCGCAACGCGGGCGAACGAGTCGACCGGCCTCGAAGGCGAGATCGCCCAGTCGCTCATTCTGATGGATGGCCGCTTCTTCCTCACCCGGCGCATCGACGACAGTTTTGCCGTCGTGACGGTGCCGGACTCTCCGGGCGTCAGCGTTGCCCTGGAAAACAATTCCGCCGGGCGCACCGGCAAGTCGGGGCGTATCCTCCTCACCGGACTGCAGCCCTATGTCCCCAATGCGATCTCGATCGACCCGCTGGATCTGCCGATCGACGCCGCGGTGAGCGACACGAACCTGCTCGTGTCGCCACATGCGAGCGGTGGGCTGGTGGCCCGTTTCGAGGTGGAGCGGGCCTATTCGGCGATCGTCGTGCTGCAGCTTCCGGACGGCTCGGAGCCGCCGCCCGGCGCGCTGGTCCGCATGACCGACAGCGCCTTTGCCGAGCCGATCGGTTATGGCGGCGAAATTTATGTGCGCGGCCTCAAAGAGGGCGCAAACCGCCTCGATGTCGTCTGGCGCAACGGCCAGTGCAGCGCGACCTTCAACGCGGAGGTGACTGCCGGCACGCTCCCGCGCCTCGGGCCTTTCCAATGCGTGCCCTGATCGTCCTTGCCGCGCTCGCCATGCCCACGCTTGCCGCGGCCGAGCCGCGCAACTGCCTGATCGACGTGACGCGCCTCGATTTCGGCCTCTATAGCGGCCTTTCGCAGACCCCGACCGTGGCGATGGGGCGGCTGACCGTTCGCTGCATCCCGCAGGTGGAAAACGCGCCGCTGCCCACGGTGCGGATCAGCACGGGCAATTCTGGTCACTATCTCGATCGCGTCATGACCTCCGGAGAGGCCGAGTTGCATTACAACCTCTATGCCGAGCCCACGCACCGCCTCGTGCTAGGCGACGGATCCGCCGGGACTGTCACGTTTCCGGGGGGGCGGCTACGCGGCATCTGGCCGATTTTTGGCCGCATCCAGCCTGGCCAGCGCGTGCCCGCGGGAATTTACAGCGATACGCTCTTAATCGAACTCGAGTTCTGACGTATTGATGTGATGATGTTCACTCTCGTCCTTGCCGCTGCGGCCCAGCTGCAATCCACGCCCATTATCGTGCGCGTCCGCGTCGTGCAAAGCTGCACCGTGTCGAGCGCCCGCGCGCGCTGTTCCGGCACCCGCGACAGGGCGCCGACGCCGGTGCGGGAAAACGGACGGATCGTCTACAGCTTTTGAGCCGCCGAGCCGCGTTCTAGATCAGGTTCATGTCCCCTGCGATTGCGCCGAAGATGCGGTCGCCATTGGGGTAGTTCAGCTCGAAGACGAAGCCGAGGCCGATACCTAGGTTGCCGAACAGGCGGCCGGAGATCGTGCCTGTCGAGCCGTCCGCGCCGGTCAGCGTGGCCGAGCCCCCGCCGCCGGAGTTGAGCGTGACGCGCGCGGTCGCAACGGTGATGTCCGTGGCCGGCCTGCTCGCGAAATCGCCGAACGGCTGGTCGCGGCCCCTTAGCATGATGCGGATCGAGAGTTCGCGCTTCGCCGCGTCATAATCGGCCCGCATGTCGCTGCCGAACAGCCGCTCCGTCTTGCCGCCGCGTAGGGCGAGGCCATCGGCAAGACCATAGAACCACCAGCCGTTGCTGGTCGGGAGATTTTTCGCCGGGGGGCCGGCTGCGTAGAAGCAGATCGCATCGGGTACCCAGTCGCCGCTCAGCCGGCCCATCGTCGCGAAGAGGATGTCCTTTCCAGTCCGGTAGATCTCGAGCTCGCTGGCCTTGCGGAAGTAATCGTAGCGCACGCCTGCGAGCGGCGTGCGCTTGTCCGCCGGCTCCAGCGTCGGTCCACCGAAGCCGTTTATGTCGGTCCGGAAGCGGTCGAGCGCGAGATAGTCGATGGCGATGCTGCTGTTGAAGTTGACGCCGGTGACGGCGGAAACGGCAGAGAGGCGCCGCGTGCCGTCGGCCTCTGTGACATAGGTGAGCGTGCCGGCCGCGCAGAGGAAAGGCCCCCCGAGCGATCCGCCAGGCATCACGTCAGCGATCATGTCGGGAGAGGCGGGCGGGATGTTGCCTGTCGGGAGCGGAGTCGGCGTTGGACTCGGGGTTGGGGGTGGCGTTGGCGTGGGGGCGGGCGTCGGTGTCGGTGACGGCGCTATGACCAGCGACTGGGTGGGAGGGGAGCCGCCGTCCTCCCCACCGCAGGCCGCTAAGGTAAGAAGAATCGCGCAACTCGCGAAGAGGCGCGACGAGACGATCGTTCGGCGATGCATTGGGCGCCCCCAGTTGGCTCGCTGTTGCAGGCTCGTTTTCGCCCATTCGCGTCGACAACGGAATAATGGCGTGCCGATCTTTTGCCGATGATTTGAGAAAGCGGGCAAAACGATCCGCCATCGCTGCCCTCTCGATCAAGTCGGCGCGAACGCCTAGCCTAGGTCAAAGGCAAGCGAAGCAGGCGGGAGCAGGCAGATGAGCGCACCGGTCTTTCTGGTCACGGGGGGCAGCCGCGGCATCGGGGCGGCGATCGCGCGCAGCGCGGCGAAAGCTGGCTACAAGGTGGTGCTCAGCTACGCGCACAATGCAGCCCTCGCCGACGAGGTGGTGGCGAGCATCGCGGCCGAGGGCGGCGAGGCGCTGGCCGTGCGCGCCGATACCGGCAACGAGGCGGACATCGAAACGCTGTTCGCGGCGGTGGATGCCGTCGGCCCGCTCAAGGTGCTGGCCTATAATGGCGGCATCACCGGCCCTGCCTCGCGCCTGGCCGATACCGACCCGGCGACCATCGCGCAGGTCGTTGCTGTCAACTTGACCGGTGCCATGCTTTGCGCCCGCGCCGCCATCCCGCGCCTGTCGACGCGACAGGGCGGGCAGGGCGGGGCCATCGTGCTCATGTCCTCGCGCGCATCCTTCTACGGGTCGCCGGACGAGTGCGTCTGGTATGCCGCCTCCAAGGGCGGCATCGACAGCCTGACGCTGGGCCTGGCGCGCGAACTCGGGCCGGATGGCATCCGCGTCAACGCCGTCTCGCCCGGCCCCATCGACACCGGCATATTGAGCCCGGAGAAGCGGGCGAGCGCGCTCGCGCTTTCCCCGGTTGGCCGCATCGGCACGCCGGAGGAAGCCGCCTCCGCGGTGCTCTATCTCGCGTCGGACGAAGCCAGCTTTGTTACCGGCGCAAATCTTTGGGTCTCGGGCGGGCGCTAGGGATTGAGTGGGCAGCGTGCCCCTCTGCCCACTATGCTATTTGCTTCTCCACCAGCGCCCCGCCGTATCGACGCCCCGCAAGCCCAGCTTTCCTGCGTCGCAGGAGCAAACCCGGCTGCCGCTTGGGTCAAGCCCGCGCCTCTGGTCTGCCGGTAGATCAACCGTCATACTATGACCCACATCCCGATCCAGTCCGGAGGCTGATCCCATGGCCACGAATACCATGTACACATCCGATGATCCGCGCTCGAAGCTGACCAGCGGCAGCGCCGTCTCCGGCGGCACCGCCGCGCTCAGGGGCTTCGGCCCCTCCAGCTATGCGCTGTTCGGCGAGAGCGCCCCGCAGATCGACGACGAGACCGGTCAGACCTGGCTGGCGCGGGGCCAGAACTTCATCATCGCCTACACGCTGGCCAAGCCGGGCGCGACCTTCGAGCGCAAGGGACAGGTCGACGAATATGTGCTGCTGATCGAGGAGCAGGACGTTCCCGCGACGCTCTCCGCCAATGGGCAGAACGAGAGCATTCCGGGCTATTCCTTCGTCATCATGCCGCCGGGCGACAGCAGCATCACGCTGCCCAAGGGCGGCGAGATCGTGCGCATGTTCTCGCGCGACAACGAGGATCTGGCGGCGCTCTGCTCGAACGCGGGCGTCTATGCCGAGCAACATCCGAACATTCCGCCGTTCGTGAAGTGGCCCGAGCCGCCGGCCGGCTACAAGATCCGCGTCTACAGCCTCGACGTGCCCGAGGTGCAGGGGCGCTTCGGCCGCATGTGGCGCTGCACGACCTTCATGGTCAACGTCTTCTACCCCGTCGGCCCGCGCGATCCCGAGGCGCTTTCGCCGCATCACCACGACGATTTCGAGCAATGCTCGCTCGCGCTTGGCGGTTCCTACACGCATCATCTGCGCTGGCCGTGGACGGCCAAGCAGTCCGAATGGCGCGAGGACGAGCATGCCGTCTGCCCGGCGCCCTCGGTCTGCGTCATCCCCGCCAAGTCGATCCACACCTCGGCTTGCACGGAAGCCTCGGACAACCGCCTCGTCGATATCTTCGCCCCGCCGCGTCACGACTTCTCGAAGATGGCCGGCTGGGTGCTGAACGCCGACGAATATCCGGTCCCGCCGGAGGGGTGAGATCAAGCACCAACCCTTGTGCTCCTGCGAAGGCAGCCAACCGCACAAATCTCGCCCGGGGCTCCTGCCTCCGCAGGAGCACTGGTTCGCGCTGAGTCCCTCTTCAGTCACATTTCTCCAGCGACTTGAGATACCGCGCCCGCAGCAACGCCGGCCGCTGCGGGATCAGCGCATCCATGAACTCCGCCTCCCGGATCCGGTCGATCCGGAAGGTGCGGAAATCAGCGCGCAGTTCGCACCATGCCACCAGCAGCCGCGTCGCATCGCGATAGCCGATGAGCAGCGGCCAGACGGTGCGCTCGGTCGCTTGTCCGGTCTCGTCGGCATAGGCGATGGCGAGTTTCTTGCCCGCGCGGATCCAGGCGCGCAACTGCGCCACGTCCAGCCCGTCCGGCGCGGCGTTCCAGCTGCGCACTGCGCGCGCAGGATTGTCCGCGAGGAAGGGGCGCATCTCCTCGGGCAGCACCGCCGCGACCTTGGCCAGCACGTCCAGCGCCGCGCGGGCGAGGCCGGCGTCGCCATGCTCCGCCACCCAGTGCGCGCCGAGCGCCACCGCGTCGATCTCGTCGGCGGTGAGCATCAGCGGCGGCAAGTCGAACCCGCCCTCCAGCACATAGCCGATGCCCGCCTCGCCGCGGATCGGCACGCGCTGGCCCATCAGCGCGGCAATGTCGCGATAGATGGAGCGTTTCGACGTCTCCAGCTCCTCGGCAATGGCGTCGGCCGTGACCGGCCGGCCGTTGCGGCGGAGAATCTGGACGATCTGGAACAGGCGATCGGCTTTGCGCATCGGTTGGCCTTCTACTGCCATGCTGCTGACATCATGCTGTCAGCAGCATGGCAGTAGAGCCCTGTCTCAAGCACCAAGATAGGGAGATTCGACGATGCTGAAGACTTATTTTGGCAGTTGCCACTGCGGCGACGTCACCTTCGCCGCCGAGATCGATCTCAGCCAGGGATCGGGCCGCTGCAATTGCTCCATCTGCGCCAAGCGCCGCAATTGGAGCGTGACCATCAAGCCCGAGGCGTTCCGCCTGCTGCGCGGCGAGGACAAGCTCAGCGACTACCAGTTCGGCACCAGAAGCTGCCACCACCGCTTTTGCTCCCGCTGCGGCTGCGCCCCGTTCGGCGACGGCTATATCGAGCAGATCGGCGGTGCCTATGTCTCGATCGCTATCGCCAGCCTCGACGAACTGACGCCCGAAGAACTGGCCGCGATCCCGGTCCGCTATGCCGACGGCCGCAACGACGCCTGGTGGGAGGCGCCCAGGGAACTGGCCTATCTGTGAAGGAGCAGCCCTCTCCCGCATGCGGGAGAGGGTTGGGTGAGGGTCTTTCTTGGTTCTGGACGGGGAGTGCTAGGGGGAGAGATCGCCGAAGTCCCTCACCTTCCCACGCCTCCCGGCGCGGGCCCCTCCCTCTCCCGCAGGCGGGAGAGGGGACGCCGTCTTATATCGATCACCCCAGCATAACCCCCGGCAATGGCGCCCTTTGCACCCTGCCACTTGCATGCCCATATCCGCCCCGCGACGCCTTGCCGGTCCACGCAACCTTGGCTACCGCAACGGACAAGTCGCTCTACGGCGCCTGCCGCTAGAACCGCCCCGTCGCCGGGCCGTCCGGCATATCCGGCTGCCTGTCCTGCGGTGGCCGCCACGAGACACATCGGAGCCATTTGTGGACCAGAGCCAGCGCAACGCATCCGTCACCTACAAGCCGCTGCTGCGGTCCTCGGCCTATATCGACGGCAAGTGGGTGGCGTCGACGGACGGCAAGACGGTCGACGTGACCGATCCGTTCACCGGTGGCTTGATCGGCACCATTCCCTCGCTCGAAGCCGCGCAGGTCCAGCAGGCGATCGATGCTGCCGAGCGCGCTTTCCCCGCCTGGGCGCGCACCCCGGCGCGCGAGCGCGGCAAGATCCTGCGCAAGCTGCTCGATCTTATCACGCTGCACCGCGACGATCTCGCCCGTCTCATCACGCTGGAGAACGGCAAGCCGCTCAAGGAAGCCTATGGCGAGGTCGACTACGGCGCGGGTTTCATCGAGGTCTATGCCGAGGAAGGCCAGCGCGCGCTCGGCGAGATCATCCCGGCGACGGTGCCGGGCCGCAAGCTCTATGCCGAGCAGGAGCCGATCGGCGTGTGCGCCGCGATCACGCCGTGGAATTTCCCGCTCGCCATGTTGACCCGCAAGTTCGGCCCGGCGCTCGCCGCCGGCTGCACCATGGTCGCCAAGCCCGCCAGCCAGACGCCGCTCGCCGCGCTGGCGCTGGCCCAGCTTGCCGAGGAAGCGGGCGTGCCGCCGGGCGTGTTCAGCGTCGTAACCGGCCGCGCCGGCATGATCGGCGATCTGGTCACCCGGTCCTCGGTCGTCCGCAAGATCAGCTTCACCGGCTCGACTGAAATCGGCGTTCAACTCATGGCCGCCTCCGCGCCGACCGTGAAGCGCCTGTCGATGGAACTGGGCGGCAATGCGCCGATGCTGATTTTCGACGATGCCGATCTCGGCACGGCGGTGGACGCGGCGATGATCGCCAAGTTCCGCAATTGCGGTCAGAGCTGCATCGCGGCCAACCGCATCTACGTCCAGAAGGACATTTACGACAGCTTCACCAAGACCTTCGCCCAGCGCGTCGCGGCGATGAAGCTGGGCGACGGGCTTGAGATGGACACGGACATCGGCCCGCTGATCGATGAGGCGGCGGTCGACAAGGTCAACGAGCATCTCGACGATGCGCTCGCCGGTGGCGGGCAGTTGCTTGCCGGCGGCCGCGGCGAGGGGCGCCTTGCTCCTCCCACGCTCGTCACGCACGTCAAGCCGGACGCGCTGCTGACCCGCGAGGAGACGTTCGGGCCGCTCGCCGGCATCGTCGCGTTCGAGAGCTATAACGACGCCATCCGTCTCGCCAATGACACCCCGTTCGGCCTTGCGTCCTATGTCTGCGCGACCAGCGTCGAGACGATCACGAAAGCGAGCCGCGAGATCGAGAGCGGCATGGTCGGCATCAACACCGGCCTCATCTCGACGCCTTATGCGCCGTTCGGCGGCGTCAAGCTGTCGGGCATCGGCAAGGAAGGCTCGCGCCACGGTTTGGATGAATATCTCAACCTCAAATATGTTTGTCACGCGGGGCTGTAATTGGAATCCTCCCCAAGCTCGTCTTGGGGAGGGGGACCGCCGAAGTCGGTGGAGGGGAAGAGACGCAGCGCCGGATTCCCCCTCCACCTCTCGCTTCGCGAGCGGTCCCCCTCCCCGAGCAAGCTCGGGGAGGAACTTGAAGAGAAAAAGGGGAGGAAACGATGCGTCGTGCCAAGAAAGTCATTCTGACCTGCGCCCCCACGGGGTCGATCCATACGCCGTCCATGTCGCCCTATCTGCCGATCACGGCGGCGGAGATCGCGGCCTCGGCGATTGAGGCGGCGGAGGCGGGCGCGACGGTGCTCCATCTCCACGCCCGCAACGATGCGGATGGTCGGCCGAGCCCCAAGGCGGTCGACTTCGAGCGCTTCCTGCCGCGCATCAAGCAGTCGACCGACGCGGTCATCAACATCTCGACTGGCGGCAGCGCCCTGATGTCCCTGGACGAGCGGCTGGAGGGCGCCAAGACCTTCAAGCCCGAGGTCTGCTCGCTCAACATGGGGCCGCTGATCTTCGACTTCAGCGCCGCCGGCAAGCGCGTCGAGCATTGGCAGCACGACTGGGAGCGCGAATATGTCGAGAGCTCGCGCGGCCGCATCATGTACAACGACAATGTCTATATCGAACGGATCATGACCGAGGTCGGCCAGGCCTTCGGCACCAAGTTCGAGTTCGAATGCTACGATATCGGCCACCTCTACAACCTTGCCCATTTCGTCGACAAAGGCCTCGTGAAGGCGCCGTTCTTCATCCAGGGCGTGTTCGGCGTTCAGGGCGGTCTCGGTGCCGATCCGGGCAACCTCGCTTACATGGTGTCGGTCGCGGACAAGTTGTTTGGCGAGGATTATATGTTCTCCGCCTTCGCGGCGGGGCGCATGCAGATGCCGTTTGGCACGCTCAGCGTCATCAATGGCGGCCATGCCCGTGTCGGCCTGGAGGATAGTCTGTTCATCGGTCGCGGCGAGCTTGCCAAGTCGAATGCCGAGCAGGTCCGCAAGCTGCGCGTCGTCATCGAGAATCTGGGCTACGAGGTCGCCACTCCCACAGAGGCGCGCGAGATGCTCGGCCTCAAGGGCGGCGACAACGTCGGGTTCTGAGGCAGAGCCGCCATCCTGAAGTGTGTGTGCTCCTGCGAAGGCAGGAGCCGAGGGTCCCAACCGACGAGCCTGGCCGCCCCGTGCTCCCGCCTTCGCGGGAGCACATGCAGCTAAGCTATTGGTGAACGGCTTGATCCAGCCGGATCGTTGAGCCGACTGATGTGGAAATAGTTGCCTCGATCCACTCCCACCGCGTGACAAGCGCAAACGGCTGGATCATGGTCCGCCTGCGACTCCGCCCAGCCCGGCCGCCGTAAGGACCGGGCACGCGGAGCCTATACGCATTGGACGGGGAGGGGAGCCAAAGTGCAACACACGCTTCATCGCTGGCGCGGGCGGCTCATGGCCGTCGCGAGCGCGGCGGTTCTCGGCGCGATGCCGGCCTCGGCGCAGGCGCCTGGCGAGCCGAGCGCGGTCAACATCCCGACATGCGATCGCGCCTGCCTCATCGGCCATGTCCGCGACTATATGAGCGCGCTGGCGAAGAAGGATCCGTCCGCACTCAAGCTCGCGAAGGACGTCCAGTTCACCGAGAACAATGTCGTCATTCCCGTAGGCAAGGGCCTGTGGAGCTCGATCAGCAAGGTCGCGCCGACCGGCATGGAAGCGGCCGATCCGCTGACCGGCCAGGTCGCCTGGTTCGGCGTCGTCTGGGAGCATGATGTCGCCGCGATCTATGCGATGCGCATGCATGTCGAGAACGGCCAGATCGACGAGATCGAGACGGTCGTCCACCGTAAGACCGGCCTGCCGGCGCCGTTCGGCGATCCGGACAAGGTCGAGCATAATCCCGCCTTCAACGAAGTGCTGCCGCCCGAGCGCCGCGTCTCTCGCGCGCGCCTTGTCGCCATGGCGCAGAGCTATTTCAACACGGTCGAGCGCAATGACGGCACGGTGTTCGCGCCGTTCAGCGAGGATTGCGGGCGGCTGGAAAACGGCATCAGCACGACGGCGCCCGGCAAGGGCACCTCGCTCAATCCAGGCGGGGGCGGCGGCAACGCCACCTCCATCGCCTCGGGCTGCGAGGCGCAGTTCAAGCTCGGCATCTATCGCATCAACAAGCGCATCCGCGAACGGCGCTTTCCGCTGATCGACGAGGAGCGCGGCGTGGTCGTCTCCACCGGCTTTTTCGATCACGACAATGAGGTCATCACCTACAAGCTCACCGACGGGCGCGAGATGAAGACCGCGCTCAAATGGCCCAACAGCATCTCGCTGATCGAGGCCTTCCGCGTGCGCGACGGTAAAATTCAGGAGATCGAGGCGGTGTTCACTTATGTGCCGCACTTCATGCACAATCCCTGGGCCGTAGGCCGCGAGCATGGGGAGGCAGGCGAATGATCCGGCACCTCCTGCTTTCCGCGACCGCCGCCGCTACCCTCGCTTTCGCCGCCACCGGCGCGCAGGCGCAGGATTGCGACGCCGCCTGCATGACCGATCTCGCCAACCGCTTCATGGGTGCGATGGCCAAGTCCGATCCGCGCGGCCTGCCGTGGGGCGAGCATGTCGGCTATGCCGAGAACAGCACCAAGGTGCGCATCGGTGAAAGCTCGTGGGTGACGATCAAGGCGTTCAGCAGGACGCCGCTGGTCGTGGCCGATCCGCAGACGAGCCGCGTCGTCTGGGTCGGCAGCATCGAGGATCATGGCCAGCCCGGCTTTTACGCCATGGACATGCAGGTGAAGGGCGGCAAGATCACGCAGGTCCAGTCCGTCATCCGCCGCAAGGAAGGGCGTCCGCCCTTCGGCGATCCGGTCACCTATGCGCCGGACAAGGCTTATACCGCCACGATCCCCGCCAAGGCTCGCTTGCCGCGCGGCCAGATGGGTGCGCTGGTCGATGGCTATTTCGCCGCGATGAAGTCCAACGGCGCGACGCTCGGCGTCGGCTTCGACAAGGGCTGCGTCCTCATCGAGAACGGCGCGCGCATGACCGGCAACCTGCCGGCCGCCTCCGGGGGCGATGCAAGCTGCGAGACGGCGCTGCGGCGCGGCCTCTATAGCGAGCTTGAGGATCTGCGCCATCAGGTGCTGGCCATCGACGAGACCAAGGGCCTGGTCGCCGTCATCGGTTATCGCGATTTCAGTGGTGCCAAGACCAGCTTCACCGCGCAGGACGGCGCGAGCTATCCGGCCGAGGCGCGCTATCCGCGCACCGTCGGCTTCGTCAGCATCTTCAAGATCCAGGGCGGCAAGATCGCCCGCGTCGAGACGATCGCCAACGAAGTGCCCTATCTGATGCCCGCGCCGTTCGGGCGGAAGCCCGCGAAGGACGTCGTGGTCGACGACACCGGGGTGTTCATGGAGAGCGCCACGGCAGACGCCGCAGGCAATCTCTATGCCGGCAGCTTCAAGGGCAATATCTATCGCGCGCTGCCCGGCAGCGGCACGGCCGTCGCCTGGATCCGGCCGGACGAGACCAACAAGCTCGCCGCCGTGCTGGGCGTGCTGGCCGATGCCAAGTCGAACACGCTCTGGGCCTGTTCCATCCCCATGGGCAAGCCGGATCAGGTCTCCGCGCTCGTCGCGTTCGATCTCAAGACCGGCGCCTACAAGGCCCGCTACGAGATGCCGCCTCCGGCCAGTGCCTGTAACGACATCGCCATCGCGAAGGAAGGCACCGCCTTCATCGCCGAGACCAGCAATGGCCGCATCTTCACGTTGAAGCCCGGTGACAAGCAGGTGTCCCTGCTGGTCGAGGACAAGGCCCAGCTTGCCGGCGTGGACGGCATCGCCTTCAGCGACGACGGCACGCTCTACGTCAACAATGTCCGCCAGAACACGATGCTGCGCGTCAACCGCAAGGCGGACGGCAGCTATGCGAGCCTGACGAAACTCACCGTCTCGCAGCCGCTCAACGGACCGGACGGCCTGCGCCCGATCGGCGGCAATCGCTTCCTGCAGGCGGAAGGGCCGGCGGGCCGCATCAGCCTGCTCACCATCGAGGGGGATATCGTCACGATGAAAGTGCTCAGGGACGGCATGGACGGCGTCCCCGGCGTCACCAACATCGGCAACGTGGCCTATGCCGTGGAAAGCAAGGGCCGCTTCCTGTTCGATCCGAGCCTCAAGGGGCAGGATCCCGGCGCCTTCACCTTGCGCGCCGTCCAGATCGGAGGACTGAAATGAGGGCTATCGTCGCAGCCATGGTCGGCGCGGGCCTGCTCGCCGCCGCACCGGCGAGCGCGCAGGGCAGTGTCGACGCGGAAATCGCCGCGCTCACCCTGCGCGTGCAGAAGCTCGAGGGCGCCCGCGCCGTCAAGAAGCTCCAGCGCGCCTTTGGCTTCTACGTCGATCGCGGCCTGTGGGACGATGCTGCAGACCTCTTCGCCGATAACGGCACGATCGAGATCGGCGTGGACGGCGTCTATGTCGGCAAGGCGCGCATCAAGGAGTATCTGAAGCGCCTGCACGGCGGGCAGGATGGCCTGATCTACGGCCAGCTCAACGAGTGGGTGACGCTCCAGCCGGTCGTCGACGTGGCGGCGGACGGCCGCACCGCCAAGGCCCGCTGGCGCGATCTGGGTATGCTCGGCCAGCACAAGCAGCACGCCGAGTGGCGCGACGGCATCTACGAGAATGACTATGTGAAGGAGGACGGCGTCTGGAAGATCCGCTCGCTTCATCTCTTCGTCAATTTCGTGACCCCGGTGGAGAAGGGCTGGGCTCGCCTCAAGAGCGGCGAGGGCGTCGCGCAGAGCGCCACCAGCAAGGCCTTCCCGCCGGATCGCCCGACGACCCTGCGCAGCGCATCCTTCCCGGACACGCAGCTTCCCGCCTTCCACGCGCCCAATCCGGTCACCGGCCGGCCTGTCTCGGAGACCGCGAAATGAGCGCCCGTCAGATCCTCAAGGCCGCGCTGCTGCTCGGCCTGCTCGCGCCGGTGGCGACACCGGCTCTCGCGCAGGGCGATGTCCGCAGCCGGGTCGCGGCCTACAAGCACCGCGTCCAGCTTCTCGAAGATCAGGATGCCATCGAGAACCTGCAGGCGACCTTCGGCTATTATTTCGACAAGGGCCTGTGGAACCAGGCGGCGGGCCTGTTCAGCGCGCGCGGCACCTTCGAATATGGCCAGCGTGGCGTCTATATCGGCCCGGCGCGCATCCAGCAGGCGATGCTGCTGTTCGGCCAACAGGGCCTCGGCAAGGGCCGGCTCAACAATCACATGATGCTTCAGCCCATCGTGGTCGTCGCGCCCAACGGGCAGACGGCGACCGGCCGCTGGCAGGGCATGATCATGCTTTCAGAGCCCGGCCAGAACGGCAAATGGGGCGTCGGCCTCTATGAGAATGAATATGTGAAGGAAGGCGGCGTCTGGAAGCTCTCCAAGCTGCATTTCTACCTGACGGCGATGACCGACTATGATCTCGGCTTCGCCAAATATGCCATCCAGATGGAAGGCCCGAGCGCGCTGTTCCCGCCGGACCGGCCGCCCACGGAAGTCTATCGCGCCTTCCCGAACGCCTATCTGCCGGCCTTCAGCTACGATCATCCGGTCACGGGCAAGTCGCTCAAGGCCCTGCCGATGGACGGCGACGACATCGTCGGTCGCCCGAGCCGGGGCATGGAGGAGAAACGCGAGGAAAGCAGCGCGGCGAAGGGGCTGAGGCAATGACGATGAAGCGCAAACACATCGTTGCGGCATTGCTGGCCGCATCCATGGTCGCCGGCGGGTCGCCGGTCGCGGCCCAGACCGCAGACCAGAAGCTCGCCGAGCTGGACCAGCGCATCACGCGGCTGGAGGACATGAACGCCATCGAGCGCCTGCAGCGCACCTATGGCTATTTCGTGGACAAGAGCCAGTGGGTGCAACTGTCCGAGCTGTTCACCGACGACGCGACGCTCGAGATCGGCGGCAAGGGGCTCTTTCTCGGCAAGAAGCGCGTGCTCGAATATATGCAGAAGGCCTTCGGGCCGGATGGCACGAAGAGGAACTCGCTCGCCAACCACATGCAGTTCCAGCCGATCCCGGACATCAGCGCCGACGGCAAGACCGGCTGGATCCGCGCGCGCGCCTTCGTGATGAGCGGCGGCGGCTGGGGTCTGCCGCTCTACGAGAACCAGTATCGCAAGGAAAACGGCGTCTGGAAGATCAGCCGCCTGACCGGTCCCTTCACCATGTACACGAGTTGGGATGGCTGGGGGAAATGGGCGATGAACAACACCTGGCCGGACAAGTTCGATCCGCCGCCGGATCTGCCGCCCTCGTTCGTCTATCTGACCTACCCGGCCTATTACATCATCCCGTATCACTATCCCAATCCGGTGACGGGCAAGCCGTTCCCGATCCTCAAGTCGGACATCGGCGCCCATGCCGGCGTCCCCGGCTCGCCGGTGCAGCAGCAATGGTCGACGACCGCCCGGCTGGCGGACGGCACCCAGCCGATCGGTGAGCCGCCCAAGGAATGATGCAGATGACGTTGTGGAAGAAGCCGGTCGCCGCGCTCGGCGCGCTGGTGCTGGGGTTTGTCGGTCTGGGTGCCTTCGCGCAGGATTCGCGCGGCCCCGCCGCCGTCGATGCCGCCCGGATGGCGCGGCAGGAGACGGACGGCAATGACTGGCTGCATGACGGGCGCACCTACAGCGCCCAGCGCTATTCGCCGCTGACGCAGATCGATGCATCCAATGTGAGCCGCCTCGGCATCGCCTGGTATGACGAGCTGGATACGTTCCGCGGCGTCGAGGCGACGCCCATTTATGCGGACGGCGTCCTCTACAACATCCTGCCCTGGAACATCACCATCGCCTATGATGCCCGCACGGGCAAAAGGCTGTGGACATACGATCCCAAGGTGCCGCGCGAATATGGCCGCTACACCTGCTGCGAGCCGGTGTCGCGCGGCCTCGCCATGTGGAATGGCAAGATCATCATCGCGACGCTCGACGGCCGCCTGATCGGCCTTGACGCCAAGACCGGCACGCCGATCTGGGAAAGCCAGACCGCGCCCAAGGACATGCCCTATACGATCACCGGCGCGCCCCGCGTGTTCGACGGGAAAGTCGTGGTCGGCAATGCCGGCGGCGATCTCGGCGTGCGCGGCTTCGTCACGGCCTGGGATGCCGACACTGGCAAGAAGCTGTGGAAATTCTTCCTGACGCCCAACCCGACCGGCAAGCCGGACGGCGAAGCCTCCGACAGCATCATGGCCATGATCACCAAGACCTGGTCGGACGGCATGTGGAAGCAGCTCGGCGGCGGCGCCAATCCGTGGGACAGCATCAGCTATGATCCCAAGCTCAACATGGTCTATATCGGCACCGGCAACGGATCGCCGCTCAGCTGGCATCATCGCAGCGGCAGCAAGGGCGACAATCTCTTCGTCTGCTCCATCGTCGCGGTGGACGCGACCAGCGGGGCCTACAAGTGGCACTATCAGATGGTGCCCGAGGAGGACTGGGACTACACCTGCACCCAGTCGATCATCAGCGCCGATCTCAAGATCAAGGGCCGCATGCGCCAGGTGCTGATGCAGGCGCCAAAGAACGGCTTCTTCTACGTGCTCGATCGCAAGACCGGCGAGTTCATCTCGGCCGAGAAGATCGCCAAGGTGAACTGGGCGAGCGGCATCGATCCCAAGACCGGCCGGCCGATCATGAACCCGCACTACGGCACCGAGCCGCAGCTCGTCTATCCGAGCCCGGGCGGCGCGCATAACTGGTTCCCGATGGCTTACAGCCCCCGGACGAAGCTCGCTTATCTGCCGACCTATGAATGGGGCCTCGTTTACGCGCTCGATCCCAATTTCAAGCCCAAGCCGTTCCGCTCCAATGCGGGCTGGGGTGGTTATACGGGCGATGCACTCAAGAAACGGGCGGAGTTGCAGGCCGAGGCGAACAAGGAGGAGAAGACCTTCCTGACTGCCTGGGATCCGGTCAACCAGAAGCTCGCCTGGCGTGTGCAGCTGCCCCGCCACGGCAATGGCGGCGTGATGGTGACGGCCAGCGATCTCGTCTTCGAGGGCACGACCCGGCAGACCTTCGCGGCGTTCGATGCGCGCACCGGCAAGGTGCTGTGGGAAATGCCGGTGCAGAGCGCGCCGGTCGGCGGCGCCATCACCTACATGCTCGATGGCGTCCAATATGTCGCGGTCAATGCCGGCTGGGGTGGCGGCGCCGCGCAGATCGAGCGCGGCGCAGGCACGGAGCTGCCGCGCGCCTCGGCCCGCCTGCTTGTGTTCAAGATCGGCGGCAATCTCCAGCTTCCGCCTATCAAGCCGGAGGAGAAGGCGCCCGAGCCACCGCCGGTCCGCGCAAGCGAGGCCGAGATCGCGCGCGGCGCGGTCCTCTATGCCCAGACCTGCCAGGTCTGCCACGGCCAGCAGGCGATGGGCGGCGTCAAGGATCTGCGCAAGATGACCCGCGAGACGCACGCCAAGTTCAACGACATCGTGCTCGGCGGCATCTACAAGGACAAGGGCATGGCGAGCTTTGCCGATCTCCTGAAGCCCGACGAGGTGGAGGCCATCCACGGCTATCTCATCTCGCGCGCCTATGAGGATTGGGGCCGCTCCAAGGAAAGCGACGGCACAGGACCGCACTGAGGCGTGAAATGCCCCTCCTCTGAAGGGGAGGGGCTGGGCATAGCCACAGTCGGACTCCACCCGCCGCGCTCCGCCTATCTCCCGCGCGGCCCCGATGCTATGGCCGCGCCCATGCTGACGCTCTCCTGCCTCTGCGGCCAGTCCCGCATCGACCTCGCCAAGCGCCCCGATTTCGTCCACGAGTGCAACTGCACGCTCTGCAGCAAGTCCGGCGCGCGCTGGGGCTATTTCCACCCGTCCGAAGTAACCGTGGAGGGTGAACACAACGGCTACAGCCGTTCCGACAAGGCCGATCCCGCCGCCGAGATCCGCTTTTGCCCCACCTGCGGCGTCACCACGCATTTCGTCCTGACACCCGGTGCCGTCGCAAAGTTCGGCAACAGCCTGATGGGCGTCAACATGGGCCTCGCGCCCGACAACGCGCTCGCCGGCATCGAGCTGCGCTATCCCGACGGCGCGACATGGCCGGGGGAGGGTGACTTCACCTATCTGCGCCCGGCGCGCATTTTCGGCGCAGCCTGATCCCACTGGACAAATCTCCCTACCTCCGTTCCAATGTGCACAGAACAGAAGGGGGAGCGGGCCTCATGACAGCCCAGGTCGTCGCGGTCGCGCGGGATGACGCGCACCGCTTTTCCAAGCGCCGGGTGGATGTGATCCATCTGCTTGCCGGTCTCGGCGTCAAGGGGGATGCGCATCTCGGCGTCACCGTGCAGCATCGCTCGCGTGTCGCCGCTGATCCGACCCGGCCCAATCTGCGACAGGTCCATCTCATCCATGAGGAACTGCTAGCGGAATTGAGCGGCAAGGGCTTCGCCGTGGCTCCGTCCGAGCTTGGCGAGAATGTGACGACGCGGGGCATCGACCTGCTCGCTTTTCCGCGCGGCACGCGCCTGCACTTGGGGGAGGCGGCGGTCGTGGAGATCACCGGGCTGCGCAATCCCTGCGCGCAGATCGACGAGTTTCAACCGGGCCTGCTGAGGCAAGTGCTGGGCCGCCAGCCGGATGGCGCGCTGCTCCGCAAGTCGGGCGTCATGGCCGTGGTGCTGACCGGTGGCGCGGTGCGTCCGGGCGACGGCATCGCGGTGGTGCTCCCGCCTGCGCCGCACATGCCGCTCGATCCGGTCTGACCGACCCGTCAGGCCTGCGCCTTGCCGTCCTCGCTCAGATAGGCGAAGGCGGCGAACGCTGCCACGCCGCTGATGGCGACCATCGGATTGCGCATCAGGAAGCGCAGCCCCGCGCCCACCAGCCGGGGCGTGAGGGCCGCCACCGCCATCTTGGCGAGTGTGCTCGGCTGCTCCTGCTTGATCGACTGGACGATCGGCTTCGTCGCCTTGGCGGTCACCTTGGCGCTGCTCCGCGCGGCGAGAGCGCCGGCGCGTTTCACGGTGTCGGCGACCTTGCCCAGCTTGGGCGCGGGGCTCGGCTTGGCAGCGGGTTTCGCGCGCTTGCGCGGGGACTTAGTGATGGCAGTGTGCTGGTTCATCGGGGCAACCTCTCACACGGGTGTAGCGTCGAGGTCAGAACGTCGCGCGGAAAGGCTTCGTTCCCGAAGGCAGCGTCAAATGATCGCAGCGGTGCAGTCGATCTCGGCGATGGCGCCGGGCTCCAGCCGGTAGATCACGCCCTGCGGCGTGGTGAGCCGCTCGGATTCCTCGCGGGGCAAGCCGATGTGAAGACCCCGCAACACCTGGCTGGCGATACCGTGCGAGACGACCACCCGCACCTTGGCCGGATGCGCCGCCACGCGCCCCAGCGCCGCCGCAAGCCGCGCCTGGAACGGCTCGTAGCGCTCGCCGTCGGGCGTCAGGAAGTGCCAGTTACGGCCGGTGAGCTTGCTCCACGCGCCGTCGCTTTCGCCGTCGATTTCCTGGGCAGTCTTGCCGTCCCAGGAGCCGAGGCTGACTTCCGCCAATCCCTCGTCGATCAGCAGGTCCGAGCCGATGCCGGCCTCTTCCGCGATCAGCCGGGCGGTTTGCATGGCGCGCCCGCGCGGGCTGCAGAATAGCGCGACGTCCTCCGGGTCGATCAGGTCGCGCAGCCGCATGCCCATCGCGCGGGCCTGCGCGGCGCCGAGTTCGGTGAGCGGCGAATCCAGTCCGCCCTGGAAGCGGCGTGCGGCGTTGAACTCGGTCTGGCCGTGTCGAATGAGGTAGATCATGGAATGTCAGGCGTCCCGTCGCACCATCAGCTGATAGGGGATGCGGACGTCGCCCGCTTCGTGAAAGCCGGCCTCGGTGGGGAGGAAACCCAGCGCCCGGTAGAATTCGACCGCGTTCAGCGTCGCGCGCACGCGGCTGATATGGCCGCCCCGGTTCGCCGCCGCGTTCATACACGTCTCTACCAGCAGAGTGCCCACGCCCATGTCCTGTGCGGCGGGCACGACGAAGGTGGCAAGTAGCTCGTCGCCGTCCCAGGCGGCATAGCCCGCGACGGCGCCCTGCATCTCTGCAACGCGGATCTGCCCCGGCGTTTCGCCGTTACCGCGCGCATCGGCTTCCAGCCAGGCCGCGATGTGCTGGCGGGTATAATGGGAGCCAAGGCACTGCTGCAGGCAGGCGGCGCGGATGATCGGGAGCAGCTCGGCATCCTCGGGCAGGGCCGGCCTGATGGTCGCGTCGGGTCGCGGTCGCTGCGCCCGCGTGGGGTCCTCCCGCCATCTCATGCCTGCACTCTCACCCCCACGGTGCGGCGCATCGGCCATGCCGCGCGCGCAAATCAGATCGCTTGTGCATGTCGCTCGCCAGCCTCCCGGTCAAGCGCCCCGGGCCGGAAAGACGCCTTTTTCTCGTCCCTTCGTCACCATCGCCCGCGCCGGGCAGGGGCATCACTGTTGCGCGCGCGCAACGCTCGGCCGCGGCTGTGTGCGCTTCTGCATTTGTAGCTTGATAGTAATTTCGAAGCTAATATTTACGAGGAAACGGCCGACCAACAGGCCGATTGACGAACCACCGTTCAGGGAGAGGGCAGATGAATTTACAGTCTCGTTACGCGCGTCTTCGATCCACCGGAGCAGCCTCGCTGCTCGCCATTGCTTTGGCGACCGGTGTTACCGGTACAGCTTTTGCCCAGCAGGCCCCGGCCGATGAAGAGGGCGGCAAGGTCGAAGAGATTGTCGTGACCGCACAGTTCCGGTCCGAGAACCTTCAGAAGACGCCGCTCGCCATCACCGCCGTCACTGCTGCCAAGCTTGATGAGCGCGGCGCCATCAACATTCTGGGCGTCGCCAGCGCTGCGCCGAACGTCGTGCTGAACCAGCTCGGCGCCGGCTTCGGCCCGACGCTCTCCGCCTCCATCCGCGGCCTTGCCTACAACGACTTTAAGGCCGTGCAGGAAGCGACCGTTCCCATCTATCTCGATGACATCGTGCTCGGCCGTAACCTCGGTTCGATCTCGGATCTGCTCGATCTCGAGCGCGTCGAGGTGCTGCGCGGCCCGCAGGGCACGCTGTTCGGCAAGAACGCCATCGGCGGCGTCATCCGCCTCATCACCAAGAAGCCCGGACCGAACACGGAAGGCTATATCGAGGGCACGATCGCCAACAACGATCGTCTCGATGTGCGCGCCTCGTTCAACACGGCGCTCTCCGAGAATATCTACAGCCGCTTCTCCTTCTCGGCCAAGCGTCGCGATGGCTTCGTGCGGGTCACGGACTTCGTCTGCGACATGAAGGCCCAGGGCACGCCGCAGCTCGCCGGTATCGGCGACGGCGTGGTCGGCTGGAACACCACCACCAACACGCCGATCATGGGCGTGGTCAACAGCGCCGCGGATAACGCCTTCGCGCTGCCGACGCAGGTTTCGCCCAACGGCTCCAGCCAGGGCTGCACCGTCGGCGAGATGGGCGGCGAGCAGTCGATCGGCGGCCGTGCGGCCTTCCTCATCAAGCTGGGCAGCCAGTTCGAGCTGAACCTCAGCGGTGACCTGACGCACGTCGATCAGAGCGGTCCGCCGGATTATATCCAGGCGATCAACCCGGCCGTCGCCAACACCACCGGCACCGGCGGCGCCGCGCTCTTTAACAAGCAGGTCGCGCTTCCCAAGTTCGGCATCCCGTTCGACCAGCGCTTCCTCACCAGCGATCCGTACAAGATCTACGCGAGTTTCGTGGATCCGATCAGCGGCATCCAGACCCCCAACGTCACCAAGGTCACCAACTGGGGCATGGCGGGCACGCTCGACTGGATCGGCACGGAGCAGCTCAACGGCAAGCTGATCGTCGGCTATCGCAAGCTGGTCAGCAATTTCGGCCGCGATTCCGACGGTTCGCCGCTGCCGCAGAACCACACCTACGACTATTTCAAGGATGAGCAGTTCACCCTTGAAGCGCGCCTGGGCGGCCTGCTGTTCGGCGACGTGACGGAGTGGACGGCCGGCGCCTTCTATTTCCACGCCGACGACTACAACTCGAACATCTCGATCGCCAACCCGTATCCGGCCAACCTGACCGGCGACATCGACCGCATCGACAGCCAGACGACGAAGAATTATGCGGGCTTCCTGCACCTCATCAATCATCTGACCGAAGAGCTGACGCTGACCGCCGGCCTGCGCTACACGCATGACCAGAAGGAAGTCCTTCAGCGTCGTCTGAAGCGTGACGGCACGGACGTCATCTTCCCGGGTGCCGGTGGCCGTCCGGCCTCGCCGCTCTCGCAGGTGCCGCTGGAGACCTCGTCGAGCCGGTTCACGCCGATGCTCAACCTGTCCTACCAGTGGACGCCGGACTTCATGACCTATGCGAGCTACCAGCGCGGCTTCCGCGGTGGCGGCTTCAATCCCCGCCCGACCAACCTGCAGACGCAGGCGAGCTTCGGTCCCGAGGATCTCGACGCGTTCGAGCTGGGCTTCAAGTCGGAGCTGTTCAACCGCCGCCTGCGCATCAACGGCGACGTGTTCTTCATGATCTACAAGGATCTGCAGCTGAACACGACGTTCGACACCAACCCGGGCGTCACCACGATCATCCAGAACGCGGGCAAGGCGCACGTCCCGGGCATCGAGCTCGAGGCGACGGCCGAGCCGGTCGACAACTGGACGATCGAAGGCAGCATGGGCTATCTCGGCTTCAAGTATAAGGATCTGGGCCGGGCCGATCCCGCAGTCCTGATCGCGGCCGGCCAGGCCGGCGCCGCGGCGGAATCGCCGTGCCGCACCTGCCGCCCGCGTCGTGCGCCGGAATGGACGTTCAGCGCAGGCACGACCTACAAGATCGACCTCGGCGGCTCGGGTTCGCTCGCGCTGCACGGCGACTGGAGCTACCAGACCCGCATCTACTATGCGGACAACAACAACATCCGCGCCAGCCAGGCTCCCTATGCGCTGTATAACGCACGCATCACCTGGGAAAATGCGGATGGTGACTGGTCGCTCGCCCTGTGGAGCACCAACCTGACCGACAAGCGCTACGCCGTCGGCAAGCTGGACTTCTACAACAGCTTCTCCACCGTGGAAGCCAGCTGGGGCCGTCCGCGCGAGTTCGGCCTCACCGCCAAGAAGGAATTCTGATCGCGCAACGCGCGCGTCAGAATACACAAGCCGCAAGGGCTCCGGAGCAATCCGGGGCCCTTCGTCTTTGAGGCCGGGGGAGGGGCGGCCGCCCGGGCCCGGCCGCGACCCCGATCTACGGACGTCCTCGTCTCAGCGGCGCCACTGCTGGATGCCGCATGCCGTGAACGTAGTGCGGAAGGCCTCGGCCGAGCCGGTCAGATCGAAGACGCTTTCGACGTAGCTGTTGTCGTCGCGCACCGCGCGCACGACCAGCGTTCTCGCGCCGATCATCTGCGTGACGAAAGCGGCGGCGTCTGCCTGGCTGTTGGCGGAGGCGTAGTCGGTGCGATATCGCCAGCTTTGGCGTTCGGGGCTGCCATCGTCAAAGCGATAGGTCAGCTCCTTCAAGACATATTTGCGCAGGCCGTCGCCACCAAGGTCGCTATCCGGCCGATAGAGGAGGGTGGGGGCCATGCTGATCGCACACTCGAATTCTATTTGTGCATTGTCTCCGCGAACGCTGGTCGTCACGTAGACGGGGCCGAAGACTGCGCGGTCTTTGTCGATGGTCCATGCGCCGTCGAGCATCATGGCAAGAGCTGCAACCATCATCATAGGCGGACTCCTCTGGCGCGATTATCCCGTTTTTCAGGGGGGTGAGTCAATGTCCGGCAGGATGGACAGCCGTGAAGCGCGGGAAGCCCTTTCAGCAGTTTTTCAGCAAGATTGCAGTGCCTCGCCAATGCTCCGCGGGGCACCGGGCGGTAGAAATCCTCATCTGTCTTCAGCCGGCGTTTCGCCCGCTGGAACGCCGAAGGAGGACCAGTCATGAACCGCACGAGGAAACTGATCTGCGCAATGCTCGCGGCTGGAACCTTGGCCGCAACGCCGCTTGAGGCGCGCGAGACGAAGATCACCGCCACCGTCGAGCATCGCGATCTCGACCTGACCACGGCGCAAGGTGCCGCAGAACTCGAAAGGCGCGCGAGGATTGCCGTCCTGCGGCTCTGCGGAACCTATGATCGGGACGATGCGGTCGGCGAGCGGCCCTTCCGTCGGTGCCACCAGTCGGCCCGTCTCAGTCCGACGGTCGAGGTGATCCTGGCCCAGGCCAGGCTCGACGCGACCACGCCCGGCGACACCCAGGTCGCGGCCAAGTAGCGCGAGAAAGGCCGTGAAAGCCGCCCACGCGCCTTGTTTCGGCCGCGGGACCGGTGTTCCCGCTGCGTCACTCGTGGTAATCGAGACTCTCGAAGGAGTGTCTCGCTTGGACCAGGTGCGACTCGGCCGACTGACCCTGCAGCCCGGGCGCCAGTTGCTGGCGGATGGCGTCCGCGTCGAGATTGGTCGCCGGGCGCTCGATGTGCTGTCCGCGCTGGTGGTGGCCAAGGGTAATCTTGTCACCAAGGATGAGCTCATTGCGGCGGTATGGCCAGGTGCGGCGATCGAGGAAAATGCGATCCAGGCACAGATCGTGGCGCTGCGCAAGGCACTGGGCCCCGATGCCGCCATGCTCAAGACCATTCGCGGCATCGGCTATCAGTTCGAGTTTCCCGAAGTCCCGGTCGATCGCGGCCCGCCATCGCTCATCGTTCTGCCGTTCGCGGACATGAGCGAAGAGGGCGAGCAGGACTATTTCGCCGACGGGATCTGCGAGGACATCATCACCGATCTCAGCAAGGTCTCCGGGCTGCGCGTCATCGCCCGCAACACGGCCTTTTCCTTCAAGGGACAAAGCCCGGATATCGCGGAGATCGCGCAGCGCTTCGGGGTCAGCCATGTGCTGGAGGGCAGCGTGCGCAAGGCGAGGAACCGCATCCGCATCACCGCCCAACTCATCGACGCGTCCAGCGGCCTCCATGTCTGGGCCGACCGCTATGATCGCGACCTCGTCGATATCTTCGCGCTGCAGGATGAAGTCGCGCACGCGATCGTAACGGCGCTCGAGGTGACGCTGCTGCCCAGCGAGAAGGAGGCGATCGCGGATCGTGGAACCGACAATTTCGAAGCCTATGATCTCGTCCTGCGCGCGCGCTCGCTGATCGGGCAGATGGGCCTCGAAAACACGGAAAGAGCGCTCGCGCTCTCGACCCAGGCGGTGGAGCTCGATCCCCGCTTCATGCTCGCCTATCATCAGCTCGCGGCATGCTTCGACTTTCTGGAGTTCCATGCCCCGGAACGAAAGGCCGAATGCGATCGCCGGCGGCAAAGCCTGATCGAGCAGGCCACCGCCGTCGCTCCGGACGACCCGCTTTTCCTGCTGTTGCGGTGCCGGGACCATGTCCGGAAGGGCGAACTGGTCGTTGCCGACGAACTCAACCAGAGAGTTCCCGAGGGCACTGACCTGGGCATGTTCTGGGGCTGTCCGGAGTTCTTCGATTTCTATGTCGCGCGCTTCGGGCCGGTCCTGGACATGTTTCGCAGCCGGATGCAAAGCGATCCGCTGGATCGGCGCTCCTCCCTGGGGTTCCACGACCTGCTGGATATCAGCCGCTTGTTCGACGAAGCCGACGCGGAAGCGCAGCGCAACCGGGACCTGCCCGGCGACCGAAGCCACTTTGCGTTTTCGACCTTCCTTCGGGCGAAGGGACGCGCCACACCCCAGGAATTGTCTGCGCTCTTTCGGCTGGTCCTGGACGGAGAGTTCAACGCGTCGATACCTGCGTTGAAGCGGATCGAGCCGGTGCTGCATGTTCCTGAAGCGGCCAAGGCGTTGATCCGTGAGGGGCTGGCCGATCCGACCTGTCAGGACCCGCTACGCCAGCTCTGGCTTGCGCGCATGGCGGCCTATTATGACGATACCGACGTTGTGCTCGCCGTGTTCCGGCACGTCTTCGTGGAGAGCGACACCGTGATCGATCTGCGCTGCGTCATGTGGCAGTCGCCGTTCCGCGCGGCCCACCGCGATCCGCGTTTCAAGGACATATTGGAAGCGCTGGGCCTTTCCGCCTACTGGCGGCAAACCGGCCGGTGGGGCGACTATACCCGGCCGCTCGGCAATGGTGACTTCGAGGTCATCGAATGATTGCGCACTCGTGGCGGACGTGCGCGTCCCACGACGTTTGGACCGGGCCGATGTGCCGGTCGCGTGTCCCGATTGCAGACTGTCCGGACACGATGAGATTGCGGTCATGGAGCTACCGTCACCCCGGACTTGATCCGGGGGCCCGCTGCCTTCTGCGCCGGGTCGATTTGCGTGCGCACCCTCAAAGAAAAGCGGGATCCCGGATCAAGTCCGGGATGACGTAGTAGGCATGTCCGAAATCCACGGCTGAGCCTACTCGCTTCCCAGCTGCCTCCGCCTCAACTCACCAGTCCTCCTGCGCCCGTACCATCAGATAGCCGTGAATGTCCTTGGCCTGCTGCTCGGTCAGCGCGCCGCCGAAGCCGGGCATGCCCTTTTCCGCGCGCGCGCCGTTGAGCACGATGTCGAGGAACTGGTCGTGCGCCGACTTGCTCATCTTGCGCAGGTCGCGGATGCCGCCGATCGCATTGTCGCCGTGGCACCGATTGCAGCCATTGGCGGTGAATAGCTCCGCGCCGCGCCTGAAGGTCTCGGCCGGCACGCGCTCTGTGGGCAGGAAGGCTTGCTCCGTCTCCGCCTTCATCGGCGGCAGCGTCACGCCCTTGGCGTCGAGCCGGAAGACCAGCAGCTTGGCCGTGGCATATTGGAAGGGGCCCTTCTTGGTGAGGTTGTAGGCGGGTGAGCCGTTCCAGCCCGCGTTGATCGCGATATATTGCACCCCGTCGATCATGTAGGTGATCGCGCCCGCATGGCCGCCCTGGTCGACATTCATTTCCCAGAGCTTCTTGCCCTTGTCGGCGCTGTAGATGGCGATGGTCTTATTGACCGTCGCCTGCACCAGCAGGTTGCCCGCCGTGGTCAGCACGCCGCCCGAGCCGGGATTGTCATAGGGGATGCGCCAGGCTTCCTTGCGGGTCGTCGGGTTCCACGCGATCAGATAGCCCTTCTCGGTGGCGACGGCCTCGGCCATCAGTTTCTTCCGCAGCTCCGGCTGGCTGGTATAGTCCTGGCCGGTGTTGTTGCGGCCCTTGCTATATTGATATTTGCCGTCCTCGGCGCGGGCATAGATCGATCCCTGCTCCTGCGCCGGCCAGTAGAGCAGGCCGGTCTTCGGGCTGAAGCTCATCGGCTGCCAGCTGTGCGCGGCCATCCAGCTCGGGCTCATCAGGTGCGGCGTGGTCGTGTTGTGCGCACCGGGCTGAAGCACCGGGCGGCCGGTCTTCATGTCGATATGGCTGGCCCAGGTGTTGACCGAGACGTAGCTGTCGCCCGAGATGAGCTGGCCGGTCTTGCGGTCGATCACATAGATGAAGCCGTTCTTGGGCGCCTGCATGGCGACCTGCCGCAGTTTGCCCTTGATCCTGATGTCCGCGAGCACGATCGGCTGGGTGCAGGTGTAATCCCAGTCCTCCTCGGGCACCATCTGGTAGTGCCACTTGTACTGGCCGCTCGTCGCGTCGACCGCGACCATCGAGCAGAGGAAGAGATTGTCGCCTTTGCCCTCGCTGCGGAACTGCCACATGTGGGGCGATCCGTTGCCGGTGCCAATATAGACGAGGTTGAGCTTGGGGTCGTAGGCGAAGCTGTCCCACGCGTTGCCGCCGGCGCCCGCTTCCCAGAACTTGCCGTGCCACGTCGGCTGGGCTATCTTCATCGCGCTGTCGGAGGCTTCGCCGTCCGGGCCCTTCGCCGGGTCGGTGGGGGTGATGTAAAATTTCCAGAGCCGCTTGCCCGTCTCCGCGTCCCATGCGGTGACGAAGCCGCGCGAGCCATAGTCCGCGCCGCCATTGCCGATGATGACCTTGCCGTCATAGACGCGCGGCGCCCCGGTGATCGAATATTCGTTGCCGGGCGGGAAGGTCTGCTGCGTCCAGGCTTCCTTGCCCGTGTCCTTGTCGACGGCGATCAGCCGCCCGTCGAGCGCGCCGATATAGATCTTGTTGCCCCAGGCGGCGATGCCGCGCGCGGAGGGGCCGCAGCAGGCGAGGCGGGCCCATTCCTTCCCCACCTTGGGGTCGAAGGTCCACAGCTTCCTGCCGGTCTTGGCGTCATAGGCGGTGACGACGTTGAAGATGGTGACGTTGTAGAGCGTCCCGTCGATCACCAGCGGCGTGCCCTGCACCGCGCGATAGGTGTCGAGATCGTCATACCAGGCGAGGCCGAGCCGCTGCACGTTGCTGTCGTTGATCTGGGTGAGGGGCGAATAGCGCTGCTCGTCCCAGGTGCGGCTGTAGCTGCCCCATTGGCCCGGCTGGTTGTCGGCGTCAGTCATGCGGGCGTGCGTCAGTCCCGCATCGCCGCCATTCTGCGCCACCGCATGAAAGGCCGATGCGCCGAAGGCTCCCAGGGCCGTGACGGTCGCCAGCACGCCGATCAGACGCTTTTCCATAACCTCTCCCCTAAATCCTCTATCCTTGCGCGCTTATCTGCGCGGTGCGTCACGCCGCGGTCCCCCGATCGCGGCGTTGACGAAGACAACTGCGCTATGCCGCAGCCGCCGGGGGATGCCAACGGGCTTGGCTGGCCCCGCTCGCACTTTTCCTTGACTGGGCTGGCAAGGGCGCGCCGCCTCGTCTCGAAAATCGAACAGTCCTCACGGTTGGTCGCATCCGCCCGCAACCCCGGCGTGGGCGGCTCGTTGCAGCCATATACGCGCCCCGGTCCCACCCCCTCGGGACCGCCCCCTTCAAGGGGCGCATGGCTTAGGAAAGGACAGGAACATGGCAGACAGGTGGAGAGACGACGATCGCTACGAGCGCACCTATCGAGGCGACGCCGATCGCGACAAGGCCCGCCGTGGTTACACGGATCAGCGCTCCGACGAGGAGAGCGGCACCCGCTACGGCCAGATGTCGAACACCGAGCGCTATCGCGGCGATGATCGCAGCACCTTCGGCGGGTCGAGTTCCGGCCCGGATTACGGCGACTATGCTCGCTCCAGCGGCCGCTGGGGCGATGACAGCTGGGCCGGCCGCTATGGCCGCGAGGATGGCTGGCGCGCGTCCGAGCGCGGCTATGGCAACCCCTCGGACCGCGGCAGCACCGGCGTCGAATATGAACGCGGCGGCTATCGCTATGGCGGCCGCGATGAGCCGCGCCGCACCGGCAGCTTCGGCGACGGCCGCTATGGCCAGTCGTGGGGCCAGTCCTCCCGGTATCAGGGGGACGACAATCGCTATCGCTCCGGTTCCGATCAGGATCGCGGCTTCTTCGATCGCGCCGGTGACGAGGTTCGCTCCTGGTTCGGCGATGACGACGCCGAGCGCCGCCGCGATCAGGATCAGCACCGCGGCCGTGGCCCCAAGGGCTATTCGCGGTCCGACGAGCGCATCCGCGAGGATGTCTGCGATCGGCTGAGCGACGATCCGCGCGTCGATGCCTCCGAGATCGAGGTGAGCGTCGCGGACGGCGAAGTCACGCTGACCGGCAGTGTCCACGACCGCTACGCCAAGCGCCGCGCGGAAGACGCCGCCGAGGATATATCGGGCGTCAGGAACGTCCAGAACAACATCCGCGTCCAGCCGGGCACGTCAACCTATGGCGCGCCCTCGACGCTGGGCTCGGCCAGCAGCAGCCAGCTTGGCAAGTCGACGAGCTGACGCCGACCACACCTGGCCCTCTCCCGCACGCGGGAGGGGGTTGGGTGAGTCCTACGGCGCTGCTTTAACACGTCCCCTATGGACGCGACGCGGCAGCCATCATGAACTCATAGAACGGTCTTACTGCCCCTTCCCCGCGACCGGCCGCGAAACTCGGTTTGCTGCACTGTGTCGCCGGCAAGGTCCTTCGGCCGGGGAGCAACCAGTGGCAAAGGTCCCCAATCTCGCCACGTCCGGACATGCCGCTATCTGCGCATTCTCATCCCGGGAACCAGATCTGGGGCGGTGACCTCGTCCCTAACCCCTGCGCGGCCGCGTCGGCGCGTGGAAATCCGGCGCCTTGCCGGCGACCCAGCGCAGGAAAGCCGCCAGCGCGGGATCGGCGCGGATTGCGGCGAGGTCGGCGCCCATGCGCTGGAGCTGACCGTTGCTGAAACTGGCGTGGATGGCGCGATGGCAGATCGGATGGACGGGATGCGTCTCGCGCCCGCCCTTGGCCTTCGGCACGGGATGATGCCACTCGATCCGCACGCCCAGCGGCCGCTCGCACAGCCAGCAGCGCGCGGGCGCGTCGCTCACGCGGCGAGCGCCTCCGCGCGGCTGCGCCAGGCCTGCGCCAGCACCGGCATGCGTGCCAGCGCGGCGACGCCGGCGCGATCGCGCTTGTGGCCGCCGCCGATGAGCAGGGCGAAGACGCGCGCGATGGGCCAGTCGGCGTGGGGGCGTTCAAGAAGCGTCATCGGATCGCCGGCCTGCGCCTCGCCCTCGCGGATCACGCGCAGATAGAGGCCGCAATGGCCGCTCGCCACCGCCTTGGCCAACACGTCCGGCCGGCCGAAGCGCGCATTGAGCTTGGAGCAGGGCTGGCGGCCATGGCTGATCTCCAGCAGCGCGGATCCGAGCGCGAACCGATCGCCCAGGCACAGCCCTGCCTCGGTCGCGCCCCGCGTCGCAAGGTTTTCGCCGAAGGCGCCGGGGGCATCCAGCAGCGGATGATCGTCGAGCTGGCCGCGCCACCAGGGATAATGATCCTGCGGCACCAGATGCACCGCCTTGTCATGGCCGCCATGATGGACGGGATCGGCGACCGCGTCGTTCTCCAGTCCCAGCCAGCCAATGCGCACCGGCCCGGCGACAGGTGCCTTGCCCATGGCGCTCAGCACGTCGGGGGCGAGAAGCGCGGGCTTGCCGACCAGCAGGGCATCGAGGGCGAGCGTCAGCGTCATGCCCCCGCCATGCCAGCGTGCGCGCCGTTTTTCCAGCGGCGCGTGAGGGCCGGGCGCGGCGGAACTCATCCGCCCCCGCTAAGGACTTCCCCGTAATCCTGTGCGACGACCCTTTGCCACCGCGCGAAGCGTCGCTATAGGGCCGCGATGCAAGCAAGCGACCTCCGCATCGCCCTGTTCAGCGGCAACTATAATTATGTGCGCGACGGCGCCAATCAGGCGCTCAACCGTCTCATGGGCTCGGCCCTGCGCGCCGGGGCCTCCGTGCGCGTCTATTCGCCGACGACCGATCACCCCGCCTTCGCGCCGACCGGCGATCTCGTCTCGGTGCCGAGTTGGCGGATGCCGGGCGGGCGCGGCGAATATCGCCTCGCCAAGGGGCTCTCGCGTGAGACCATGGCGGACCTCGCCGCCTATCGACCCAACATCGTCCATGTCTCCGCGCCGGACATTCTCGGCCACAAGGCGGCACGCTGGGCGCGGGAGCAGGGCATCCCCTGCATCGCCTCGCTCCACACCCGCTTCGAGACCTATCCGCGCTATTACGGGCTCGCCTTCCTCGAGCCGCCGCTCGTCTGGCTGCAGAAGCGTTTCTACAATGGCGTCGACCGGGTGATGGTGCCGAGCCCGAGCATGGCGACCTTGCTCCAGGAATGGGGCGTCACCACCAAGATCGGCATCTGGTCGCGCGGGATCAATCACGAGCGCTTCAATCCCGGTCGCCGCGACAATGCCTGGCGCCGCGCGCTCGGCATCGGCGATGACGAGGTCGCGGTCGGCTTTCTCGGCCGCCTCGTGCTGGAGAAGGGCCTCGGCGTCTATGCCGAGGTGGTGGAAGCGCTCAAGAGCCGCGGCGTGCCGCACCGGGTGCTGGTGATCGGCGAAGGCCCGGCGCGCGACTGGTTCGCCCAGCGCGTGCCCGAGGCGGTGTTCACCGGCTTCCAGGCTGGCGACGACCTCGGCCGCGCGGTGGCCGGCATGGATATCTTCTTCATGCCCAGCGTCACCGAGACCTTCGGCAACGTCACCACCGAGGCGATGGCCGCTGGCGTGCCCGTCGTCGCGGCGCGCGCGACCGGCGCGATCGATCTCGTCGAGGAAGGCGTGACCGGCTTCCTCGTGCCGCCGCAGGATGTCGCGGCCTATGCCGACGCAATCCAGCGGCTCATCCAGGACCCGGCGCTGCGCGCTTCGGCCGGCCGCGCCGGCCATGCGCGCGTGCAGGGCTATGAATGGGACGGCGTCAACGCGGCGATGATCGAGACCTATCTGGCGGTGGCTCAGCGGCGGTGAGGGAGCGGGCTGTCCGGCTGCATGCGGTCGGCGGCTCGGCGGTCTGAAGAACGTAAGCGGCCTTAACCGCCGTTTTCCTTGGCAGGTCGTGAGCGCGAAGCGCGCGAAAGCCAAAGGTAGCTCAAGGCCCACACCATGCCTGTGCTCAAAGCGATAAAGTTGATCTGATCGACAGCAGCCATGGCATTCCTCTTGCTCGGGGCGACGATGACCAACAGCGCCGGGATCACGAAGCCGCCGGCCGGCCCAACCGCCAGGGCGGCGATCGATCGGCCGCGCCGGACGAGGGCGCCTTCGATCGCCGAGGCAATGGCGAGCGCCACGAGCGCGGGCACCGTCGCGAACAGCCCGTAAAGCAGGAAGACGAACAGGAAGCCCTCGATACGGCCGAACAGCAGGCTCACGAAACTGAGCGAGATCAGCCAGACAAGGACGATCCTGAGTATTGGCATTGCGACCCTTCCTGACGTCCGTTTGTCACGAAGCAGCGTGCCGTCCAGGTTGATGAGAAGAGGTTAAAATCTCTCGGCTCGCGCGTGTCGCCCGCAGGATCCGCAACCCGACGCATCAGACGTCGCCATTCGCGCCAAGGATGAGGAAGGTCGCGACGCTGTTGATGAAGGATGCCAGCAGCCAGGTTCCCAGTGTCGATCGGAATGCCGCCGAACGGGTCATGCGCGTGCGGGTGCGCAACCAGATCGTCTCGATGCGCAGGTACCAGCCGATAACCGCCAGCGCGAAGACGAAACCGCCGATGACCACGGCGGGGTGGTGCGCCCGCATGACGATGGCGGCGATGCCGAGGAGCAGTGCGGCTGGACCCGCGATGTAGCATTGCGCGAAGAAGGGCTGGCGCAGCGTTTCGCGATTGAGCGGCGTTCCCTGCCGATGGAGGCGTCGCACCGCGAACATCAGAGGATAGATGGAAAACAGCATCGCCCGGAGGATCAGGAGATTCTGGTCGGATGCCACAATCTGCCTGCCGAGTGCCGTCGAGCTTCTGGGCAAGCTCTGGTGGGCCGCGATTTCGATCAGATGCGAGAGCAGGATCGTGACGAACAGGAACAGCGGCGGACTGAGCAGGTCCGTGAACTGGTCCTCGCGCGCATCCTTGAGTTCGCGGTCGGAATAGCGGAGCATCTGGATGGGATGGCGGAGCGAGCGCCACAAGGTCCGCGGGTAGAAGACCAGCCAGCTCATCACTTCATAGAGAAATTCCTCGAGCGACTGGATGATGCGGAGCAGGTCCATCGATAAGAGCCTCCAGTCCTCGCCGCTCGCGGCCGAACGGCAGGTGAGGCATAACATGGCCGGACTCGCAGTGCGTTGATTTCTTGCTCTTGTTGCAACGGCCCCCGAATTGACTCCCCCCACGCCTTTGGGTTAACGCTACGGCGCCGGATCACGCAAAGAGGGAGGGCATTGATGACCGCATCGTTTAATCGCGCACGCCGCTCCCCGTTCGGGCTTCTCCTTAAAGCCTGACGTCAGTGCCGGCGGCTTTTCCAATGCCGCCTTCGTGATCTCTTCCAGACTGTAAAGGACGACACGCCTGCCGTGTCGACGCTGCCATGAGCAACCAGAGCAAGCGCAGTCGCGCCAACGCCATCCGGCTCGGCCTCGCCTTCACCTTCCATCACTGGGGCCGTCACAAATTCTGGACCGGCTTCATCATGGTGATGATGGCGCTGAGCACCGTCACGGAGATGTTCGTGCCGTTGTTCGCCGGGCGTCTCACCGATGCGCTGGCGCATGGCGCGGCGGGGCGGGATGATGCCATCGCCGCCTTCGGCATGATGACCCTGCTCACGCTCGGCCCGGTCATCTTCACCCGCGCGGGCATCTTCGGGATCATCGCGCTCACCCTGCGCATCATGCAGGATGTGGGGCGCGAGGCTTTCCACCGCGTGCAGCGCTTCTCGACCGACTGGCACGCGAACAGCTTTGCCGGCTCCGTGGTGCGCAAGATCACGCGCGCCATGTGGGCGCTGGATCTGCTGGACGACGTGCTGCTGCTCGGCCTCTTCCCGGCGCTCATCATCCTCACCGGCACGATGGTCCTGCTCACCTGGCACTGGCCGGTGCTGGGCCTCGCGATGGCCCTCGGCTCGCTCGCCTATATCGCGCTCACTGTGTTCATCTCGGTCCGCGTCGTCGCGCCTGCCGCCACCTTGTCCAACAAGTGGGACACGGCGATGGGCGGCATCCTGGCGGACTCGGTCGGCGCGAACAGCGTGGTCAAGGGGTTCGGCGCCGAGGAGCGCGAGGATGCGCGCGTCAATCAGATCATCGGCAAGTGGCGCAAGCGCACACGGCGCACCTGGACGTTCGGCACCATCGGCAACGCGGTGCAGGTGACCCTGCTGTGGACCGTCCGCGCGACCGTCACCGGTGGGGCGATCTGGCTGTGGTCGCGCGGCGAAGCGAGCTCGGGCGACGTCATCTACGTGCTCACCACCTATCTCGTCATTCACGGCTATCTGCGCGACATCGGCACGCATGTCTCGCAGCTCCAGCGGTCCGTGAACGACATGGAGGAGCTGATCGGCATGCATGCCGAGCCGCTGGGCATCGAGGATGCGCCGGGCGCCGTGCCGCTGCGCGTGGCGGCGGGCGAGATCCGCTTCGATCATGTGCGCTTCCAGTATGGTGGCCATGCGACGCCGCTGTACGAGGGGCTGGACGTGACCATTCCCGCCGGGCAGCGCGTGGGCCTTGTCGGCCGTTCCGGCTCGGGCAAGACCACGTTCGTCAAGCTCATCCAGCGCCTCTATGATGTGACCGAGGGGCAGGTGCTGATCGACGGGCAAGACGTGCGCTCGGCGCTGCAAGCCAGCCTGCGCAGCAGCATCGCCATCGTGGCGCAGGAGCCGATCCTGTTCCACCGCTCGCTGGCGGAGAACATCGCCTATGGCCGGCCGGATGCGACCATGAAGGAGATCGAGCGCGCGGCAGAGCTTGCCAATGCGCATGAGTTCATCGCGCGCCTGCCCAAGGGCTATCGCACGCTGGTTGGCGAGCGGGGCGTTAAGCTCTCGGGCGGCGAGCGGCAGCGCGTGGCGCTGGCGCGGGCGTTCCTTGCCGATGCGCCGATCCTGATCCTCGACGAGGCGACCTCCAGCCTGGACTCGGAATCCGAGGTGCTGATCCAGGACGCGATCCAGCGGCTGATGGGCGGGCGCACCGCGATCGTGATCGCGCACCGGCTCTCCACCGTCCGTTCGCTCGACCGTATCCTCGTGTTCGAGCAGGGCCGCATCGTCGAGGATGGCACGCACGAGGAGTTGCTGGCCATCGAGGGCGGGCATTACCGGCTGCTGTTCGATCATCAGGCCGGGCGCGGGGAGGCGGCGATACTGGTGTCCTGACGGGGCGGGCGACGGATCTGCGCGAAGGACAGGCTATTCGATTTTATCGAACGGTTCGTTGAAATTTATTGGGCTTATCCGGAATGCCGGATCGGCTTATCCAGGTGCTCGACACCAGGAGACTGACCATGACCAATCGCACCACCGAGACCGGCCTCGATCCGATCTTTCTTGCCCGCTGGTCGCCGCGCGCCTTTGACGGCTCGGCGATTCCGCAGGCGGATCTCGATACCATTTTCGACGCGGCCCGCTGGGCGCCTTCGGCGTTCAACTATCAGCCGTGGCGCTTCGTCTATTCGCTGAACGGCGACGCGCATTGGGAGGCGTTTCTCTCGATCCTGGTGCCTTTCAACGCGCGCTGGGCGCGCAACGCGTCGGCGCTCGTGTTCATCCTGTCGGACACGCAGATGGTTAGCGCCAATGGTGTCAGCGATCTTCACAGCCACAGCTTCGACGCCGGCGCCTCCTGGGCGCAGCTTGGCCTGCAGGCAATCAAGCTTGGTTATCACACGCACGGCATGACCGGCATCGACTTCGACAAAGCGCGCACCACGTTGGGTGTTCCTGAGCGTTTTCGGGTCGAGGCCGCTGTGGCAATCGGGAAGATCTCTGACCCCGCCGGGCTGCCCGAAGGGCTGCGCGAGCGTGAGATACCGAGCGGCCGCAAGGCTCTGGAACAGATCGTGTCTGTCGGGAAGTTCGTGGCTTAAGCGACGTTCGGGCGCCTTGGTACCCCACAACTCCTTCAGGCGGCCGAGCGCCGCCGGATCGTCTCCACCGCTTCATATTGCTGCACTTCGCCGGCGCGCTTACTCGCATAGAGCGCCTGGTCGGCGAGGGTCAGCAGATGATCGAGATCCTCGTTGTGGCTGGGACGGGCCACGACGAACCCAAGCCCCGTCGAAATCGCAATCGTCCGGTCACCGAGCCGGAAGGGGCGCGAAATAGCTTCGGAGAGCCGTGCGGCAAGCATTTCGGCCTGGGTTCCGCTGGTCAGGCCGCGCTGGATGACGGCAAATTCGTCGCCTCCCAGACGCGCCGCAATGTCCGTGTCGCGGATGGTGTGGGCGATGCGCCGACCCACGGCCGTCAGCAACTTATCGCCGACAGGATGACCGAAGGAATCGTTTACGGGCTTGAAGCCGTTAAGATCGATGTAATGAACGGCGATAAGCCCGTCCTCGTCTCTGGCCATATGCTCCTCGAACCACTCGCGCAGCGCGATGCGGTTGGGGAGGGCGGTCAGCGCGTCCTCGCGCGCCAGCGTCGCGAAGATGAAGCGCATGGCGACGGCCTTCACCGCCAGCGCGTGACGGCGATGCAGATTGTGCGTGCCGCCGACCAGCAGCGCGAGCACCAGCCCGCTCAGCACCCAGTAGAGCGGGTCCGGCGTGAGCGCGGCGGCCAGCGCGGTCGGCGCGACCGCGAGGGCCATGGCAGGCGCGGCGATCCACAGCCGCAAGCCGATGCCGACCGCGACGCCGGCGCAATAGCCGACCAGCAGACAGATCGTCAGCATGTGAAGTTCCGGCGCGGGCAGCATGAAGACCCGCACGCCGAACAGGCCGAGGATCGCCGCGAAGCTCAGATAGGGCAGGGCGAACCGGCGCTCGAGCCGACGCGCCTGTTTCAGCGTCAACCGGGGCTCAGCGGATTCCCCCGCAAATCGCCAGGCGACGACCAGACGGGTGATCGAGGCAATCGCGCCGAGCACCAGCAGGGCGAGCACGATGCGGTCGCCCGTGCGCGCATGGATCATGAGACCGGAGGCGATGAAGCCCACTGTCATGATCGTGGAGGGAATGAAGGCCAGGAAGAGGCTGCGGATCATTTCGATCTCGACGGCCTCAGGCTGGGTTCGATGGAAGTTGGGGCGGCTTTTCATGGCACTTTCAACGATGCGACTCGAAGGTTTTCTCAGCCAAAGCCGCCCCAATGACCGGCCTTTCCGGAACTCACAAGATGCAGCTAAGCTATTAGAGTGTATAACTATTTAACGCTGTCTTGATCTGCGATGAACGGTGGGCAGGTTGCAAGGGCACGCGTTTCAACCGCGGCAAGGTCCGTCGGTTGGTCCCTGGGTTCCTGTCTGCGCGCAGGAGCACAAGGCGGCGCGAGGCGGGCAGGACAGCGCTTAGCTGGTCGAGCCCTCGACAAGGCCATGTTGCTCCACGCGGCCGGTGCGCTTGCTGGCATAGAGCGCCTGATCGGCGAGACCCAGCAGATGGTCGAGGTCCCGGCTCCCCTCGGCATTGGCGATGACGAAGCCCAATCCGGCCGAGATGCGGATCGTCAGATCGCCGATGCGGAACGGGCGCGCGATCGCGTCGCGCAGTCGCCCTGCGAGCGATTCCGCGTGTCCCTCGCCGGGAAGGCCGAACTGGACGACGGCGAATTCGTCACCGCCCAGGCGCGCGGCAATGTCGCTGTCACGAATGGCGTGCGCGATGCGCTTGCCGACCGCCGCCAGCAACTCGTCGCCGACCGGATGGCCGAACTCGTCATTGACGGGCTTGAAGCCGTTGAGATCGAGATAATGCACCGCGATCAGGCTTTCCGGATCGGCCGCGATGCGTTCGTCGAACCATTCGCGCAGCGCGAGCCGGTTGGGCAGCGCGGTCAGGGCGTCGACGCGGGCGAGCTTGCCGAGAGCGAAGCGCATGCCGATTGTCTGAGCCGCCAGCTCATGACGATGAAAGAGATGCTGCACGCCGCCGATGAGCAGGCCTGCGAGCAACGCACCCAGCATCCAGTAGAGCAGGTCGGGCGTGAAGAGTGCCATGATGCAGGTGGGCAGAAGCGCGAACGTCATCGCCGGGGCCGCGATGCGCAGGCGCAGCCCCATGCTGATCGCCACGCCCGAGCAATAGCCGAGCAGCAGGCCGATGGTCAGCATGTGCACATGCGCGTCCGGAAGCATGAAGGCCCGCGCGCCGAACAGGCCAAGAATAGCCGCGAACGCGAGATAGGGTACGGCGAAGCGCCGCTCGATCCGACGGGCGCCCTCCAGATCCAGCTTGGGATGGGCGGCCTTCTTGCCCTGGGTCCATGCCATGACAAGGCGCGCGACCGAGGCCAGCAGGCCCGCGACAAGCAACGCCAGCAAGATGGGATCGCCCGTGCGCCAGACAATGCCGCCGCCGCACATGATCAGGCAGGCGGTCATCAGGGACAGCGGGACGAACGAGTGGAAGAGGCTGCGGATCATCTCGATCTCGACGGCCTCGGGAGGCGGCGCACGATGAGATGCGAGGTGATGTCTCATGGCTCTCCCGGTGATCCAACGCGGGGGCTCCTCGGCTGTGCCCCACGATGACGCGTTGCGGATGTCCGAAGGAACCTTTTAGTCAAATAGAGCGCACAAGTATGCAATCATCTTGCGGGGCGCAGTCGGCCTCTTGCCGGCGCGCGCGAAAGGGGCGTTCCGCATTGCGAAACGCCCCTTCCTTTGGCGGCCTGACATGGGAGAGGGGGCAGGCCGCCCGGGGGAAGTCTTCGTCAGGCCGCGTCGACCAGCACGATCTCGCTATCCTCGATCGCCGTCACCCGGAGCGTCTCGATCTCTGCGATCGCGGCGCCATCACGCGCATTGACCCGAATCCCCTCGATCTCGACCGCGCCGGTGGCAGGCACCAGATAACCCTTGCGGTCCTTGCCAAGCGGATAGTCGATGGTCTCGCCGGCCTTGATCGTCGCGCCGACGACGCGGGCATTGGTGCGGATCGGCAAGGCGTCGTTGTCATCGTCGTATCCGCTGGCGAGCACCACGAACTGACCGGCGCGCTCATCCTTGGGGAAGGGCCGTGCGCCCCAACTCGGCTGGTCGCCCTCGCGGGTGGGGATGATCCAGATCTGGAAGATCTGCGTGACCACGTCCTCCAGATTATATTCCGAATGACGAACGCCCGTGCCGGCCGACATCACCTGCACGTCACCGGCCTCGGTGCGGCCTTCGTTGCCGAGGCTGTCCTTGTGGGTGATCGCGCCCTTGCGGACATAGGTGATGATTTCCATGTCGCGGTGCGGATGCGGCGGGAAGCCGGTGCCCGGCGCGATCGTGTCGTCGTTCCAGACGCGCAGATTGCCCCAGTGGACCCGCTTCGGGTCATGATAATTGGCGAAGGAGAAGTGGTGCTTGGCATCCAGCCAGCCATGGTTCTCGCCGCCAAGGCTCTCGAAAGGACGAAGTTCGATCATCTGTGCCTCCTTTGGAATCTCAGTCGTTTGTTTCCGTGAGACCTAGATAGGGGTGCTTGCCTTTCCTGTTCAGAGGGATAAAATCCGACAAACTTTTCAGGAAAGTTGAACATGGCCAATCCCGGCACGCCAACATTCGATCAGCTGCGCATCTTCCTCGCAGTGGTGGAGACCGGCAGCTTCGCCGGCGCCGGCCGCAAGCTCAATCGCGCCGTCTCGGTCATCAGCTATGGCATCGCCAATCTGGAAAGCCAGCTCGGCCTCACGCTCTTTGAGCGCGAAGGCACGAGGAAGCCGCAGCTCACCCCGGCGGGCGAAGCGGTGCTGGCCGAGGCGCGCACGGTCGCCGTCGGCATCGACGGGCTGCGCGCCAAGGTGAAGAGCATGCTGGAGGGGCTGGAGGCGGAAGTCAGCCTCGTCGTGGACGTCATGCTGCCCGCTGACCGGCTGGGCGTGGTGCTGCGCGCCTTCCGCACGCAATTCCCCACCGTGTCGCTGCGCCTGCATGTCGAGGGACTGGGGGCGGTGGCCGCCTTGGTGATGGACGGCCGCGCGGATCTCGGCATTGCCGGTCCGGTCGCCGCGCAGATCGAGGGGCTGGTGCGCTGCACGGCCGGCTCGGTGCCGCTCGTGCCGGTCGCCGCGCCCGATCATCCGCTGGCGCGGGCCGAACGGCTGTTGCCGGGCGCTGCGCGTTCCCATGTCCAGCTCGTGCTGACCGATCGCTCGCCGCTTACCAGCGGGCGCGACTTCGCCGTGAACAGCCCGCATACTTGGCGGCTCTCGGACCTCGGCGCCAAGCACGCGCTGCTGCGCGAGGGGATCGGCTGGGGCAACATGCCGCTGCCGATGGTGGAGGCCGATCTTGTGGCGGGCACGCTGGTGCGCCTCACCATGCCGGACTCGCCCGGCGGCCTTTATCGCTTCTCGGCCATCCACCGGCCCGAGGCGCCGCCCGGGCCGGCGGCCTCATGGCTGCTCAAGCGGTTCGTGGACCTTGGCGCTTCGGACGATGGCGGGCGATTGGCGGACGTGTAGGGGAAGGGGGCAGCGCTCCTGTGCACGGCTAAATGGGGCAGCGAGGACAGTCGTTCGGCAGACCCGTGCTTCCCACCCTCATCTCACGATCGCGAGACGAGCGCTCTGGTAGGAGCCGAGCCACAGCGTCCCGTTCACCAGCGCGGCAGCGGACAGTCCGTTGAAGTCCTCTTCCGGCGCGCCCTCGGCGACCGTGCGAATCTGCCGCGCGGCCAGGTCGACTTCGCCGACGACCCAGCCGCGATGGCAGGTCATCGGATCGGCGACCCCGTCCACCACTTTGCGCAGGCCCCCGCAGGCCGGCTCGTCAAGGCGCATGCCGGCGAGCAACAGGCGCCCGCCGGTCCAGTGAATATTGTCGGGCATGAAATCGGGTGCGTCGATCCGCGCGAGCGGCGTGCGCGTTTCGGCGCGATCGAAGACGACCGCCGCGTGCCAGCCGAAGGCGACGACATAGAAGCGACGACCGTCCGGATCGGTCTCCAGCCCGTTGTTGCCGGGCAATTCCGTGCCCGGCAGCAGCGCGAAGCCGGTCTCACCGGGGCGCCATTGCCAGACGCCGCCGGTGATCCGGCCCTGCACGAAATCGGCGATGGCGGTGCCCGGCCGGGTCAGCACGGTGACGAGGATGGTGCCATCGGCGAAGCTGGCGACGCTATTAGCGACCTGGCCCTCGGGCATTGGCACGCAGCCCCGCCAAGTGAGGCGCGGTGGCCCCTTGTGCAGATCGACATCGAAAATCTCGATGGACTCGCGACCGCCATGATTGACCGCGAGCAGCCGCCAGCGCTGGGCGGAGAGCCGCCGCAGCGAGAGGCCGCGCGCGTTGAACAGCGTCGCATCGAGCGGGCGGGGGCAGGCGGGAAAGGCGCGGGCATCCGGCCGGATCTGGTCGGGGTTGCCGCGATACCAGAGCGTGAAGCGCCGCGCCTGCGTGTCGACGAGCTTCAGGCCCGCGCCGGGCGCGAAGCCGCTGGCGACGAGCCATTTGCTGCCGGGGATGGCGATGACATCCTCCGGCTTTTGCGGGCCGCAAACAAAATCGAGCCTATCGCCCGCCGCGCAATCGGCGGCGGGCTGCGCATGTGCCGCCCCGGTGAGGCCGAGGCAGCACGCGGCGAGAAGCGCGCGTAACACCGCGCTCAATCGCGCGGCCGTCCGCCTTGCGGTCGCTCGCCGACAGGGGCGTCCGCGAACAGCGTTATGTCGGCGAAATGCGGCCAGGCGGCGATGCGGCTCTGGACACCGAGCCAGGCGAGGCGCGGCGCGGCCGGATCGAAGACGGGCCATTGCCCCACGGTCGCGCTCACCGGCTTTCCCCCGCGCGCGAAGGCGAGCAGCGCGCCGGACATTTCGGCTTCGAGCGTCGCGTCGCCCGCTTCCCAGATGCGCGTCTGGCGGAACAGGTCGAGCGACTGGCGGGTGCGCAGCCAATAGGGGACGTCGCCGCTATGATAGGCCCCGACGGTGGCCGGGTCGTGATCGGAGAAGGTGATGCCCGGCGCATAAGGCTGGCGGCGGGTGAACAGATAGGCATAGGCCGGCTGGCTGCCATATTGGCGCTGATAGCGTGCCCAGTCCGCCATCTGGCGGCCGACCGTCGCGTCGCGGGCGATATCGGCGGCGGATCGCGCGGGATCGCTGCCGGGGTCGGCATAGGCAGCGAGGATGGCGTCGGCTGCGGTGCCGAACCGTGTGCGCACGGCGGTGGCGAGCGCATCAGAGGAGGCGACGGGGCCGAGCGGGCGGAAGCTTTCGTCGAGCGTGTAGCCGATCAGGATCGGCACGTCATTCTGCCGTCGCCCGGCGAAGGTCGCCTCGGCCGTGCCTGTCAGCACATGCCCGTCGAGCACGATCGCGTCGCGCGGCGCGGTGGCGGCGATGACCTTGTCGCCCGGCAGCGCGCGCATCTCGGCCAGCGAGCGGACGCCGAGCTCCTTCTGCACGGCGAGACCCTGCGCCTCGGCCTTGTCGAGCGGCGCGGGACCGAGCATGCCGCCGAACGGACTGCCGCTCATGCCGACCACGCGGTTGAACAGGCCCCTGCCGAGCGGGCTCATCTGCAGCAGCGCGACGGACATGGAGCCGGCGGACTGGCCGACGATGGTCACATTGTCCGGATCGCCGCCGAAGCGGGCGATGTTGCGGCGGACCCATTGCAGGCCGGCGATCTGGTCCATCAGGCCGTAATTGCCCGAGCCGCCATAGCCCGACGCTTTGCTGAGATCGGGGTGCGCGAGGAAGCCGAGCGGGCCGACGCGATAGGCGAGGTTGACGCGCACGACGCCCGCGCGCGCGAGCGGCTCGCCGGAATAATTGGCCATGCTCGCCGAGCCGATGTTAAATCCGCCGCCGTAGATCCAGACGAGGACCGGCGCCTTGCTGGCGGCCTTGGGCGCCCAGATGTTGAGATAGAGGCAGTCCTCGCTGGTCGCCTCGTTGCCGAAATAATGGTTCTGCGTGGAGCCGCGCAGGGGCTGCAGACATTCGGGGGCGAAGCGGTCGGCATGGTAGACGCCGGTCCAGGGCGTCACCGGCCGGGGCGGCTGCCAGCGCAGTTCGCGCACCGGAGGCGCGGCGAAGGGCACGCCGAGCCAGGCATCGATCCCGTCCGCAAGCGTGATCCCGTCGATCCGGCCGCCGTCGACCTCGACCGGAGCGGCCCAGAGGGGCGCGGCGAGGCAGGCCGCGAGTGCCGCGGCGATGCTGCGCCAGCGCCTCATCGGGAAGGGACGCCGAGCTTGGCGTGGAAGAAATCGAACGTCGCGTTGACGGCCTTGAGGGTCGCGTCGCGCGTCGCCTGCGGGGTGGCGCCGATGAAGCTGTGGTCGACGTCCGGAATGTAGATCGCCTCTACGGGCACGCCCGCCTTGCGCAGTGCTGCCTCGCCGAGATGCGATTGCGCGACGGGCACCACCTTGTCCTCATTGCCGTGGATCAGGAGGAAGGGCGGGTCCTTCGCGTCGATATAGGTCACGGGGCTGACCGAGGCGATCTGTGCCGGGGTGCAGGCGGCCTCGCAGCCGAGCAGGCGCTTGCCGGCGCTGTTGCCGTCCGGCGTCGCACTCATGCCGGCGAAATCGAACACGCCATACCAGGTGACGGCCGCCTGCACGCAGCCATCCTGCGCCGAGGCGGGATCGAGCGTGGTGTTGCCGCAGGTCACGGCGGTGAGCGCGGTCAGGTGCCCGCCGGCCGAGCCGCCCCACACGCCGACGCGCTTGGGGTCGATCTTATACTGCGCCGCATGGCCGCGCAGGAAGCGCAGCGCCGCGTTGGAATCCTGCAGCGCGGCGGGATAGCGCGCCTCGCCCGAGAGGCGGTATTCAAGGCTCGCCACCACGAATCCCTCCGCCGCGAGGGACGCCAGTACCTTTGGGAAATCGGCCAGCGCGCCGGAATGGCGGGTGTGCCCGCCCATCCAGCCACCGCCGTGGATATAGAGAATGAGCGGATGCGGGCCGGGCGTCGGCGGCACATAGATGTCGACGATCTGCGGCCGGTAGCCGGGGATGGTCTGATAGACGACATCGCGCCATGCCTCGACGCCGCCGGGAAACGCGACCGCCGGGTTCGGGAACTTGTCCTCCAGCACGGGGGCAGCCGCGACGGGAAAGACGCGGTTGCCCGGCGCCGCCACGAGGGTGGAGGGCAGGGACGACAGCAGGACGGCAGTTGCAACAAGACGAGCGGCGACCGGACGGCGCATGCGTTTCTCCCTCAGTCCAGAAAGTCGGGTTTGTGACGGGCTTGGGCAGCCAGGCGGATTGGGGCGTTGACGGCGCCGTAGCCATCATAGCCCCGGCGCTCGACGACCTCGAAGAACACCCGGCGCGCGAACGCCCGGCTGTAAAACTGGAAATAGTCCGCTTCGCCGTCGCGATCGTAGAGGATATCGTTGGCGGCCATCTGCGCGATCTGCTCCGGCTCCAGCGCCCAGCGCGCGTCGAGGTCGTCATAATAGTTTGCGGGGATTTCGAGGCGCGGCAGACCGCCGGCCTGCGCTGCCTCCGCCGCCGCCAGCACGTCGTCCGTGGCGAAGGCGATATGCTGCACCCCCGCGCCGAAATAATTCTGGATGAAGCGCGAGGAGAGCGACTGCGAGGCCAACGATCCGTTGAGCGTGATGCGCATCGAGCGGTCCGGCGTCTGCACGGCCTGGCTCTGCACGAGGCCCATGGGATCGGCGATCTCAAGCTGCGGCGTCTTGCGCACGTCGAACAGGCCCACATAGAAAAGGAGCCAACTCAGAAACTCCTCATATTGCATCGTCTGCGCGAGATGATCGACGCCGGTGAGGAGCGCCGGGCTTTCGGGCTCCAGCACATGCGGAAATTCATAGGACCACATCGCCTCGCGCGTCGCCGCGTCGACGAAATAGACGAGGCTGCCGCCGACGCCGCGCACGCTGGGGATCGGCCACTCATCCGGAGCGACCGCCTGCTCGAAGCGCTGGATGCGCAGCGCGTCGGCCCGGCCGAGCGCGCCAGCCACATCGTCGACCGCGACCCCGAAGGCGCAAACCGAGGCGCCGTGGACGCTATCGAAGCTATGCGCGAGCCCTTCCGGCTCGCAATTGACGATGATGTTGATCGGCCCCTGTTTCCAGCGCGTCACATCCTTAGTGCGATGATGCGCGACGGGACGGAAACCGAGCGGGCGAAGCATCGTCCCCAGCGCGTCCGCTTCCTCGTGGCTGGCGGCGAACTCGATGAACTCGATGCCGGAGGTGGCGACGCGCGGTGGCATGTCGGTCTGGAAGCCCGATGGCTTGGCGATGCCGCCCTCGAGGATGCGGAGCGAGCGATAGCCGTCCAGCGCGACGCTCGTGGCCGAGCCGGCGCGGAACCGGTCGTTGAAAATTTCGAGGCTCCAATAGCCGTCATAGCCGATGCGGCGGATGGCGTCGGCCCAGTCGTCGAGCGGGAACTCGCCCTGGCCCGGCATGGAGCGGAAATGACGGCTCCAGCTCAGATGGTCCATTTCGAGCATGGGCGCGTCGGCCACCTGCACGATGAACAGCTTCTCCGGCCTGATATCGCCGATGCTGCTGGAGGGAATGCGGCGCGCGAGCGAGTGGAAGCTGTCCAGCACCAGACCCAAGGCGGGGTGATCGACATCGCGCACCAGCGCCCAGGCGTCGCGATGATCGTTGACGTGGCGGCCCCATGCCAGCGCCTCATAGCCGATGCGCAGGCCGCGCGCGGCGGCGCGCTCGCCCGCCTCATGGAGATCGGCGATCATCCGCCCACGGTCGTCATCCGCCAGCGGCGAGCAGCTTGAGCAGACCAGCAGCAGATCGGTGCCGAGATCGGCCATTACGTCGAACTTGCGCTCCAGCCGGTCGAAGGCGCGCATGCGCTGGGCCTCGGGCAGCCCCTCCAAATCGCGGAACGGCTGGAACATGGTGCAGGCGAGGCCGAGGTCGCGCATCAGCGCCGCGATCTCGCGGGCGCTCAGATGGGAGGAGAGCAGGTCGTTCTCGAAAATCTCCGCGCCGTCGAAACCGGCGGCGGCGATCGCGCGCAGCTTGGCGTCCAGCGCGCCGCTGATCGAGACGGTTGCGATCGAGGTCTTCATCGCGCTTTGCCGCATCCTCCGCCCATGAATCCGGCTCGTCGGCCGGCTTGGGCAAGGGGCCTATCACGATAAACGGATTGACAAAAGCAGAAATGATAGGGACTAGTTCGTTCCATAAATGAAGGGGACGGAACAGCGTGATCGGGCGCGGTTTATCTGGGGTGAAACGGGGAGGCGCGACGGGGCATTTCCCGCCGCGCGCCGCATTTCTTCTGGAGACCGTCCGCCTCTTTGCCGCTAACGATCGGCTCATGGAGCGCGCCGCCGCGAGGCGAGCGCGCGCACGATGACGAGCCGAGGATGACCCGAATGACCGACGAACCCAAGCAGGCGAAGCCGACCAAGCCGCCACGGCGCTCCCACGCGGAGTCCCGCGAGCAGGCGATCAACCAGATCGTCGACATCGCCACGCAGGAGTTCGTGGAAAAGGGCCTCGCCGGCGCGCGCATCGATGAGATTGCCGGTCGGTCCACCAAGCGGAAGATCTATTATTATTTCGAGGGCAAGGACGAGCTGTATCGCGCCGTGCTGGAGCGGGCCTATCGCCGGGTGCGCGAGAGCGAGGCGCAGGTCGACATCGACAAGGGCACTGCGGTCGAGGCGCTGCGCCGCCTGATCGAGCATGACGTGCGCTACCACTCGCAGCATCCCGAGCTGGTGCGGCTGGTGATGAACGAGAACATCCACCGCGCCGAGCATCTCAAGCAGATCGAGGGGCTGCCGCAGGGCAACCGCCGCGTCATCGAAATCCTCGAACAGATCATCGCCCGGGGCGAGGCAGAAGGCTCGTTCCGCCCCGGCATCAGCGCGGTCGAACTGCACATGAACATGACCGCGCTCAGTTTCTACAACGTCTCGAACCAGTTTACCTTCGCGCACAATTTCGGGATCGACATGTCGAGCGCCGATGCGATCGCGCGCCGTGCGGAACAGGTCGCGGACATCATTCTGGCCTGGGTGACGAAGACGGACTGACACCTCGCCCCGCGAGGGCGAGCCGATCCGATCTCCGCACATCAGCCGACATTGAGGAGGAGAGGATATGGCCGTCACCGTTCTTGGCGAGTCCGCCGCAGGCCCGGATCGCTGGAGCAGCCGCGCATTCGCGGTGGTGATGCTCTGTTTCGCCATCAACATGGCGGACGGCATCGACGTGACGATCCTTTCGTTCATCGCGCCGCGCCTGCAAGCCGATTGGGCGATCGGCGCCGACACCATGGGCACGCTGTTCAGCGCCGGGCTGCTCGGCATGGCGATCGGCGGCATGTTCATCGCTCCGCTGGCCGACCGGCTGGGGCGGCGACCGATCATCCTGGCCGCGCTCTGCCTCATGTCGCTGGGCATGATCGCGAGCGGTTTCGCCACCAGCGTCACGCAGCTTTTCATGCTCCGCGTGATCGTCGGCACCGGCATCGGCACCGTTCTCGCGGCGATGGCGGCGCTGGCCGCGGAATGCGCGCCGCCGAGCCAGCGCAACCTCGCCGTCGGCATGGTGCAGGCGGGCTATCCCTTCGCGGCGGTGTTCACGGGTCTGCTGGTCGCGCATCTGCTGCCGACCCATGGCTGGGAAGTGCTGCTGATCGGGGCGGGCGCCATCACCGTCATCCTGTTTCCCGCCGCCTGGCTGCTGCTGCCCGAGCGCGAGCCGGGCGCGGTCGCGGATAGTTCGGCGGGTCGGGTCAGTGCCCTGTTCAGCAGCGCCTTGCGGCCGCGCACGATCTTCCTGTGGGGCGCGGTCTTCTTCGGCCTGATGGTGCTCTATTTCATCGTGAGCTGGATTCCCAAGCTCTCGATCGAGGCCGGCCTCTCCGAGACGAACGGCATCTATGCCGGCGCGCTCTACAATCTCGGTGCCTTCATCGGCACGGCGGGCATGAGCTTTTTGGCGGTGCGGATTCCGCTTGGCCGCCTTGTGCCGACGATGCTGTCCGGCGCCGCCATCGCCATGCTCGTCTTCGGCCTGTTCTCGATGTCGGTCGGCGCGACCTTGCTCGTCGCCTTCCTCATCGGGGTGCTGCTGCAGGGCGGTTATAACGGCGTGTGGCCACTCGCCGCCTCCGCCTATCCGCAGGAAGTCCGTGCGACGGGCATCGGCTGGGCGATCGGCATCGGCCGCAGCGGCGCGGTCATCGGCCCACTGCTCGGCGGCTATCTGATGGCCGCAAAGGTGCCGCTTTCCGTACTTTTCCTCAGCTATTGCGCGCCGCTTCTGCTCTGCGCGCTTTGCGCCTTCCTGGTCCACAGGAGCGCAACCCGTTGCTGAAAGAATTTGACGGGAACTAGTTCGTAACATAAATGAGTCGCCGTGAGCTGGCCATCAAGGCCGGCCTTGGGGAGATGATCATGAAATTCAGGGGCACGCGCCTGGCGCTTTCCGCTTCCTTGTTGTCCGTTTCCGTCGCCCTCGGCGCACCCGCCACGGCGCAGACCGACAATCCCGCCGAAGCCGAGTCCGAACCGCGCGACATCATCGTCACCGGCTCGCTGATCCAGCGCCCGAACAACACCTCGGTCAGCCCGATCGTCACGCTCGGCGAGCGCGCGATTGAGGAGAGCGGCACGGCCAACCTGCAGGACGCGCTGAACCAGATCCCCAGCTTCACGGTCGGCGGCAATTCCGCCACCGGCGGGCAGGGCACCGGCGGCCGCGCCTCGATCAACCTTCACGGCCTCGGCACGAACCGCAACCTGGTGCTGCTCGACGGCCGCCGCCTGCCGATCTCGGACATCAACGGCAATGTCGACATCAATATCCTGCCCGATGCGATCATCAGCGGGATCGACACGATCACCGGTGGCGCCTCGGCCATTTACGGGTCGGACGCCATGTCCGGCGTGGTCAACTTCAAGACCGTGCGCTCGTTCGACGGCATCAAGCTCGACCTGATGGATTCGATCAGCGAGAAGGGCGACGCCAACAAGTTCACCGGCTCGCTGGCCTTCGGCACCGGCTTCGGCGGCGATCGCGGCCACCTCATCGCGGCCTTCACCTACTCCAAGCAGAACCCGCTGAACGGCGATTCACGGCCGTTCTTCCACGACAAGACGCCATCCTCCTTCATCGGCACCGGCACCTTCGTGCCGAGCGCGACCAACGCGCCGAACGCCGCCGTCGTGCAGGGCGTCTTCAACAGCTACGGCGTCACCTCGACCGTCAGCAACCTCATCAACCTCGGCTTCAACAATGACGGAACGCTGTTCACGCAGAACGGCGCGCTGAACTACAAGGGCCCCAAGGACGGCGAGGGCTACATGATCGTGGGCGGCAACGTCCGCATGCCGGTCGGCCAGCAGATCCAGTTCCTCAACGCGGTCGAGCGCAAGACGGCCTTCGTGAAGGCGGACTTCGACATCACGCCGACGATGAACGCCTATTCGCAGTTCATGTATGTCGACCTCACGGTCAACACCGAGAGCGGCGGCAGCCTCACCCAGTTCCCGACGCTGACGACGATCCCGACGACCAATCCGTTCATCCCGACGGCGCTGCGCACGATCCTCGCCTCGCGGCCCAACCCCAACGCACCGTTCGCCTGGAATGCGCGCTACGTCGGCATCCCCGACAAGAATTGGGACGAGAATTATCAGGTCCAGCAGTATCTCGCCGGCCTGAAGGGCGAGATCACGACCGGCTGGACGTTCGACGCCTTCGCCTCCTACGATCAGTCGGTCCACAACCAGACCATGCACTACGCCGTGCTCAAGAGCCAGGTGCAGCGTCTGCTCAACGCGGCGGATGGCGGCGCATCGCTGTGCGCGGGCGGCTTCAATCCGTTCGGTGATGCCAATGCGCGCAAGCTTTCCGCCGCCTGCATCGCCTTCCTGTCGAAGGATGCGCGCAGCCAGGAAAATCTGTCCCAGACCCAGTTCCAGGGCCAGATCAACGGCAATCTGTTCGATCTCGGCGCCGGCCCGGTGCAGGTCGCGGTTGTCGCCGATTATCGGCGCAACACCTATGCCTTCTCGCCGGACGCGGACTTCATCGCGACCTCGGGTTTCGCGCCTGGCGGCAACATCGAAGGCGTGGTGAACACGCTGCCGGTCTCCAAGCAGGCCATCTCGGTCAAGGAGCTTGCCGGCCAGATCGACGTGCCGCTGCTGGCCGACCGTCCCTTCGCCTATGAACTCGCCATCGGCGCGGCCGCCCGTATCTCCGACTATTCGGTGAGCGGCTCGGTCACGAGCTGGGAGGCCGATGCCCGCTGGCGCCCGGTCGAGAACCTGCTGTTCCGCGGCAGCTATCAGCGCGCCGTCCGCGCGCCCAATATCGGCGAGCTTTTCTCGCCGCCGCAGGGCACGCAGCTCGTCATCGGCACGCCTCCCGGTTCGCTGGGCGATCCCTGCGACGTCCGCTCGACCGCCCGCACCGGCGCCAATGGTTCCCAGGTGGCGACGCTCTGCGTGACGCAGGGCGTGCCAGCCGCGATCATCGGCAGCTACCAGTTCCCGACCACGGCGACGGGTCAGGTGATCGCGGGCAATATCGGCCTGACGCCGGAGCGTGCAAAGACCTATAATCTCGGCCTCGTCTTCAACGCGCCGCGCGGCAGCGGCGTGCTGGGCGATTTCTCGCTCTCGCTCGATTATTACAGCATCAAGATCAAGGATGTGATCTCGGCGGTGCCGGGCCTCACCGTGCTCTCGAAATGCTTCAACCTGGACGGCGCGAACCCGAGTTATTCCAACAGCAATCCCTATTGCTCGCTCATCTCGCGTGATGGCTCGACGGGCCAGATCCTCAACGTTTCCACGCCCTATCTCAACCTCGGCCAGCTCGAAACGAGCGGTGTCGAGGCGCAGATCCACTGGGGCCTGCCGGCGGAGTTCGTGGAAGCCAGCGGCCGGGTCTACATCGATACGGCCATCGGCTGGCTGAACAGCTACAAGGTGCAGCTGCTGCCCGGCGCAGCCTTCCTCGATTATACCGGGGTGAGCGTGGGTGGTGCCAATCCGGGCGGCATCCCGCCGCGCGCGACGCCGCGCTGGAAGGCGCTGACGAGCTTCGGCTACCGGTCCGACACGTTCGGCCTCGGCCTGCGCTGGCGCTACCAGAGCGGCATGAAGGACGTGAGCTCGGTGCTGACGCCGTCGACGGCCTCGGTGGGCGTCGGCGCCTATAATCTCTGGGATCTGTTCGGCAATTACAGGCTGACCAAGTCCGTCGAGTTGCGCGCCGGCATCACCAATCTCTTCAACCGCGAGCTGCCCTTTGTCGCCAGTTCCCAGAACGGCACCGATACGGCGCTCTACGATGCCGTCGGCCGCTCGTTCTACTTCGGCCTCAAGGCAGAGTTCTGAACCGTCCCTCCCTGCCCGGCGCCGCTCTGGCGGCGCCGGGGTTTCTCTGGCAGCCAGGTGCAATGATCCGTTCCGGTCTCATAGGTCGATCCATCCTGTCGTCCCGATCGCCATGGCTCCACGAGCAGGAGGCGGCCGCGCAGGGACTGGACCTCACATACGAACTGTTCGACTTCGATGCGCGCGGGCTGGCGGACGACGCGCTTCCCGGCTTCCTCAAGGGGCTTGCCGCCGAGGGTTTCGCCGGGGTCAACATCACCTATCCGTTCAAGCAGATCGTCATTCCGGTGCTCGATCTGCTGTCCCCCAGCGCGACGCTGGTGGGGGCGGTGAACACCGTCGCGATGAAGGGTGGCCTGCTCACGGGCCACAATACCGACATGGAGGGCTTCCGCGACAGCCTGAAGGCGGGCCTTCCGACCGTCACCGGACAGCAGGTGCTGCTGATGGGCGCGGGCGGCGCGGGCGCGGCAGTGGCGAGCGCTCTGCTCGATTGCGGTGTCGGCACGATGGCCATCGCCGACGCCAGCACCGAGCGCTCGGTCGCCCTGGCTGACCGGCTGACGGAGATGTTCGGGAAGGACCGCGCCGTCTCCGTCCGGCTCGACCAGCTTTCCACCGGACATGTCGACGGGATCGTCAACGCGACCCCCATGGGCATGGCCGCCCATCCCGGCCTGCCGCTCGACGCGGCGCTCATCGAGCCGCGCCACTGGGTCGCGGACATCGTCTATTTCCCGCTGGAGACCGAGCTACTGCGTGTCGCGAGGGCCAAGGGGTGCCCCACGCTCGACGGCAGCGGCATGGTCGTCGCGCAGGCGGCGCGGGCCTTCGAGATCATCACCGGCTATCAGGCGGACCTCGACCGGATGAAGCGGAGCTTCGTGCCTGCCTAGATCAAGGACGTGCTCCTGCGAAGGCAGGAGCCCAGGGCGTCGAAGGATTGCGGTTGTGCTTTGGGCTCCTGCCTTCGCAGGAGCACTGCGTTTGTGAGGCATCCCGTTTGAAATCAGGCCCGCGCTGAGGGGGAGCGGGCAGCCGGCGCGCTCATCGGCGCGCCGGCTTGTCCTCACGGGAAGGTGATGCGCACGCCGATCTCGAACGCGCGGCCGACCTTGTCGTAATATTGGCCGTTCACCGCCTGGCCCTGCGTCGCATAGGGGCTGACCGGCGGATCCTTGTCGAACAGATTGTCGATCGAGGCGGTGAGTTCCATCCGCTCGCTGATCTTGATCGTCGAGTAGAGGTTCACATAGGCCGCGGCCGGGATCTCGTTCTGGTTGATGGTCAGCGCGGGCAGGGTGTTGAACGTGTTGTCGTTGTTGCCCTTGCTGAAATAGGTGAGCTGCGCCGTCACCGAGAAGATGTCGTCGCTGTAGGTCTCCTGCAGGTTACCACGGAAGCGTGGCACCGCGCCCAGGCTGCCAAGGCCATTTTCGCCAGCGCGATCAACGCCGTTGATGATGCTGTGCAGCGCGTAGGTGCCGCTGAAGCGGGTGGTCAGCGCGCGGCTGCCGCCAAGGCCGAGGCGATAGGAGAGGGCGAAGTCCAGCCCGCTCACCTTGAACGCGGCGATGTTCTGCACCGGCGCCGCCAGGCTCACCGGCGTGCCGTTGGCCGCGAAGGTGATGAAGCTGCAATAGAGCTGTTGCCCCGCCGTGCAGAAATTGCCGATGTTCGCGGCAGTCAGGGAGTCGATCGCGTCACGCAGGTCAATCTTGAAATAGTCGACCGAGGCGCGAAGGCCCGGAATACCGGTCGGCTGCACGACCGCGCCGAGCGTCAGCGTGTTCGCCACTTCCGGGCGGAGGTTCGGATTGCCGATCGACCGGTTCTGCGGAATGTTGGCATTGATGCCGCGCACCGTCAGGCCTGCCGCAAGCGTGGAACCCGGCGAATACAGTTCGTAGATTGCAGGCGCGCGGATGTCGCGCGAACGCGTAGCGCGGAAGCGCAGGCCCTCGAGAGGCTCATAGACGCCGCCCAGCTTCCAGGTCGTCTGGCCGCCGGCCGTGCTGTAGTCGGCGTAGCGGATCGCGCCGTTGAGATCGAGCGCGTGGGCGAAGGACACGTCGCGCGCCAGCGGCACCAGCGCCTCGGCATAGCCTTCCTTCACGTTGAACTCGCCGGCGAAGGGCGTGGCGTTGCCGATCAGGAAGCGGCCGGCCGTCGAGAGCGCGTCGGCGCTGAGCTTCTGCTTTTCGCTGCGCCACTCGCCGCCGAACGCGATCGAGACGGGGGCGGCCCAGGTCGAGAAGGGCTCGGCGCGCACGTTGAGGCCCGCCGCATGCTGCACATAGCCGACGCGGCTGTAGCCCGGCCGGTTCACATAGTCCTGCGCTCCCGCAGCGCTGCGCGACGTCGCCGTCGGGCCGAAGATGTTGAGCGGCACGCAGCCCGCCGCCGCCGCGACATTGTCCCGCACGCCGCGGCACATGATCGTGCTGCCGACCTGAACGGCATCGGCCGCGAAGGCATAGAAAGCCGGCGCGAAATTATTGGTGAAATTGCTCCAGAAGATGTTCTTCCCGTACGAATAATGCGCGTCGTAATGCCAGGTGTTGCCGAGGTCGCCCTCGAGCGCGACCATGAAGTGCGGCGTCTCGTTGCGGACGCGGAAGTTGATGTTCCCCATGTCGTAGAAGCCCTTCGACATGGTGAAGCTGGTGACGTTCTGCGCGATCATCGCATCGCGCACCACCTGCGGCAGATAGGCGTTGTCGCGCTGGATGGTGAAGGACGCGATGTTGGGCAGGCCGCCGGTGAAGATAGCCATCGTCCTCGTATAGCCGCCCTCCGCCGAGAGGATCGCCGCGTCCGAAATCGCGAACTCGGCGCGCGCATAGGTGGTGAAGCGCTGCACGCCGGGGATCAGGCTGGAGCCGGTGTTGCGGCTGAGGCCCTCGCCGCCGATCTGGTAGGTGCCGTTGTTGAGGGAACCGGCGTCATAAGGGCGGATCGTGCCGTCGTCGTTGAACGTGAAATTGCGCAGCGTGAAGTTGGTCGGCCCAAGGATCTTGCCGCCCATGCTGTTGTTGTTCTTGACGTGCGGGGCGACGATGTTGGCGGGCTGGCCATTGGTCGCGAAGTTGGCGTTGGTCACGATCATCCATTCCTCGGCGCCCCAGTCGCGCGAGTAGAGATCGTTGATTTCCCCGGATTCGGTAGCCTCGACGCTGGCGACGAAGTGCCCGCGCCCGTCCGCGAAATCGAGCCCGCCGATCGCGCCCAGGCGATAGCGGAAATTGTCGCCATATTGCGAGATCCCGCTCGAGGCCGTCACCTCGATCCCCTCGAAGCGCTTCTTGAGCAGGATGTTGACGACGCCGGAGACGGCATCCGAGCCATATTGCGCGGAGGCGCCGCCGGTCACGACCTCGACCCGGTCGATCATGTTGGTCGGGATGACGTTGAGGTCGGTCGTCACCGGCACGCCGGTGTTGTTGGAGGGCGCCTGCGGCACGACGCGCGAGCCGTTGACCAGCACCAGCGTGCGCTGGCCGCCGAGGCCGCGCAGGTCGGCGGTCGCCTGGCCGGGATTTGCGAAGTTGTTGGCGTTGCCGCCCGGCGAGCGGGTCGCCTTGAAGGCGGGCTCCTGCTGCAGCACCTCGGCGACGGTGGAGGCGTTCTGCTTCTCGATCATGTCGGCGCCGATCACCTGGGTGGGTGAGGGGGCGGCGAAGCCGTTGAGCGAGGCGCGCGATCCGGTGACGATGATTTCCTGGTCGGCGGGGGGCTCGGCGGTGTCCCCGGCCTCCTGGGCTGCTTGCGCATGCGCCGCGATAGGGCAGGCAGCCATGGCCATGAGCGAGGAGGCGATCAGCCAGCCATGCCGCGCGCGGCGCTGCGCGCCTGCCAGTTTCCGTACCGAATTCGTCATTCTACCCCTCCTCTGGTCGTCGCCCGCCATCGCGAAAGCCGGCTTGCTTTTTGGCGAAGTCCGGCATCCGGGGAACGTATGCGTCCCCCGCTCATGATCGTGTTTCCAGGTCTCGACGTTCGTTCTCTGGTCGCCGCTTTCGTGACGGCATCCGGCGCGCACGTCAACGATATTTATCGATTGCTATAATATATTCGCAAAAATCGATGTGACGCGTATCGCGCAGATTTCGCGAAGAAAATTTGCGAATGCCGAATCATGTATTATCAGATGAAGAAATATGCCGGATCCGTGGAGGGATCGGATGACGAGATGTCAGCCGCGGCCGAGATAGGGCTGGGCGATCGGCAGCAGGGTGGCGGTCAGCAGGTTTACCTCGTCGGGCACGGCCGCCATCATCGCGATCAGCTCGGCGACATGCCTGGCTTCCATCGTCTTGTCGGAGGGCGGGCGGGTATTGGTCACGGAGCCCATCAGCTCGGTGATCGTCGAGCCGGGATGGATGATCGAGGCGGTGATGCCGTGGGGCCGGCCATCCAGCGCGAGCGAGCGGGTGAGGCCTTCCAGGCCGAACTTGCTGGCGGTGTAGGCGATGGTGTTCTCGCGCGGCGTCTGCGCCGAAAGGCTGCCGATGTTGATGATCCGGCCGCGCCCGCGCGACTTCATCACGCGGAAGGCCTCGCGGCAGCAGAGGAAGGCGGCGGTGAGATTCACGCCCACCACCTCGTTCCAATGCTCCATGGTGCAGTCCGCCGTCGGCATGTGGCTGACGATGCCGGCATTGGCGACGAGCAGCGTGACCGGCGAGAAGTGCTCGGCCGCCTCGAACAGGGCGACAACCTCGGCTTCGGACGTCACATCGGCCGCGTGGGTGAGGACGTCGGTGCCGGTTGCGCGCAGTTCCTCGGCAAGGGTTTCAAGCCGATCCTGGCGCCGCGCCGCCAGCACGAGCCGAGCGCCGCCCGCCGCGAGATGGCGCGCGACGGCCGCGCCGATGCCGGAGCTTGCTCCCGTGATGACGGCGGTATGGCGCGAAACGTCCTGCATATGTCCTCCCCCTCGGCGATACGCCGTGGCCCTTGCCGCATATCACCGGGCGATGGCCATCTCAATTCTTATATTCTACGATACTATAATATTGATTGCGGGCCCCCGGCAAAAGGTGCAAGGGCCGGGAAACGGACGCGCACCGCGCGGCGAACAGGAGAGGCAGCATGGCGGATCTCGATACCCGCGCCGTGATCGATGCGATCACCGGGGCCTGGCGCACGCGCGCCATCTACGAGGGCGTGCGCGCCGGTCTGCTCGATGCGCTGGGCGACGCGCCGGCCTCGTCCGCCGATCTCGCCGGCCGTCTCGCGCTCGATGCGCCGACGACCCTGCGTATCCTGCGGGCGCTCGCGGTGCTGAACCTGTGCGAGCAGGTGGGCGCGGATCTGTTCGTCGCGAGCCAGGCGGGGCGGGTGCTCCGCAGCGACGCGCCCAACAGCCTGCGCGGCATGGCGATGCTCTGGGGTGACCGCATCTGGCGCTCGCTGGAGACGCTGGGCGACACGCTGCGCACCGGCGAGCCGGGCTGGGGCAACGGCAATTTCGGCGCGATCCACAGCGATCCCGCCGCATCCGACATCTTCAATCGCGCCATGGCCGAGCAATCGGTTGCCATCGCCCGCGCGCTCGCCGGGGCGTGCGACTTCTCGGGCTATGGCACGATCGCCGACGTTGGCGGCGGCTATGGCGCGGTCCTGATCGAGGTGCTGCGCGCCAATCCCGGCCTCACCGGCTTCGTGCAGGATCTCGCGCAGATCGGGGATGGTGCGCGGCGCTATCTCGATCAGGCGGAACTCGGCGGGCGGGCGAGCTTCCGCGGCGGCGATTTCTTCGCCGAGGTCGAGCGGGGCGCGGACTGCCTGCTGCTCAAATATATCCTGCACGACTGGCCGGATGAGGATTGCCTGCGCGTCCTTGCCAATTGCCGCGCGGCGCTGGAGCCGGGCGGGCGCCTTGTCGTGCTGGAGCGTATCCTGCCCGAGCGCGTCGGCGCGCAGGACGAGCCGGTGGTGCGCACCGATCTCGTCATGATGCCGATCAGCGGCAAGGAGCGCACCGAGACCGAATTCCGCGCCATGCTGAGCGCGGCGGGCTTCGCGGTCGAGGCGGTAAAGCCGCTGGTCGACGGCTGCTGGGCCATCGAGGCGAGGCGGGGCTGAGGCGCGAAAAAGGGGTCTCCGGGTCCATATTTTATAGTCGACTAGAAATATCTTGCCGGGTGTGCCGCATCGGCTTATGTTCGCCCCATTCACCGCTCGGCCGAAAACATATCTGGGAGAAGTTGCTTGGTTGAATCGCGTCACGTGCGGACAGGCGTGTTCCTGCCCCCCCACCACACCAATGATGAGGACGTCGCGCTCTGTATGCAGCGCGATTTCGAGCTGGTGCAGTGGATCGAGCATCTCGGCTTCACAGAGGCGTGGATCGGCGAGCATCACTCGGGTGGCCTGCAAATCTATGGCTCACCGGACCTGTTCATCGCGGCCGCCGCCGAGCGCACCTCGCGCATCCGCATCGGCGCGGGCGTCATCTCCGTGCCCTATCACCAGCCCTATATGGTCGCCGACCGGATCGTGCAGCTCGATCACCAGACGCGCGGCCGCGCCATGTTCGGCTTCGGCCCGGGCATGCTGATCTCGGACGCGCAGATGCTCGGCATCGCGCCGGAGCAGCAGCGCGAGCGTCTGGTCGAGGGCGTCGACGTCATCATGCGCCTGATCGACGGCGAGGTCGTCAATCACGACAGCGAATGGTTCACCCTGCGCGATGCGCGCCTCCAGCTCTCGCCCTACAGCCGCCCGCGCCCGACGCTCGCCGTCGCGACCTCGCGCACGCCGATCGGGTCGCGCCTCGCCGGCCGCTATGGCATGGGCATACTGACGCAGGGCGGCGGCGACGTGCATGCGGCCTGGGGCCATGCCGAGGAAGCCGCCAAGGAATATGGCAATGTGATGAACCGCGACGATCTGCGCGTCGTCGTCTCCTTCCACCTCGCCGAGACCAAGGCCGAGGCCGAAAAGGCCGTGAATTTCGGCTATGAGCCCTGGCTCAAATATCTCGATGCGCTGAACCCCAAAGCCTATGCGGAGATCCGCGAAAAAGGCGGCGACACGGCGGCAAGCATGATCGCCTCGCGCGGCGGCCTCGTCGGCACGCCGGACGAAGCAGTCGAGTTCCTCGAGAAGCTCTGGGGGCGGATCGGCCCGTTCGGCACCGTCCTCATGTCCGGCACCAACTGGATGAATTTCGAGGCCAGCAAGCGCAATTACGAACTGATGATGCGCTACGTGATGCCGCGCTTCAACGGCGCCAATCGCCAGCGCGAGAAGTCGTTCGACTGGGTTTACGAGAATCGCCACGAATTCAGCGGCGCCAATGCCGCTGCGGTGAACAAGGTGCTCGCGTCCGGCGGTCGCACCTGAGATTTGCCGGGCGACCGGGGCAGGCCGACAGCAGCCCGCCCGTCGCCACGGCAGACCAGGCGGATGCTTGCAGCATCTTCCCCTCCGGGGCCGGCACTCTTCTCTCTCGCCGGCCCCGGAGGGATTTTTGCGGTTGTATTCTTCAACATCCGAAGAGCGCTAAACCACGCACCCGCAGAAACAAAGTCACCCCGGACTTGATCCGGGGTCCCGCTTCTTCTTGCGAACAGCCCGCCATCGCAGATGAAATGCGAAGAACAGCGGGACCCCGATCAAGTCCGGGGTGACGGCCGCCTCAGAGCGCTCCCCCCAGCTCGACCACCGGCACCAGCAGATAGGACGCCCGCTCGCCGCCGGTATGGATGCGATGCGCCCCCCGGTTCACGCTGTCCTCGTGCCGCATGTAGAGTAGCGGCTTGGGATGATTGTAGATATCCCGTCCCTTGACGATCAGCCGCAGCGTCTCTCCGGCCATGAAGCGTGTGCCGGAGGGCAATATCTCGATATCCACCGGCACCACTTCGCCCGGCGCCAGCGTCTCGTCCCGGTCGTTGGCCAGCACCGGTTGCCACTCGGTCGATCTGGCGGGGTCGAGCGCGCGCCGCGAGACCCGCTGCCAGCCCAGCGCCACCGGCCCGTCCTCGAACACCGCCCAGTGCGCGAAGCCTTCCTTGCTTCCATCGGCGCGCAGCTTCTCGACCGCGACATGCAGGTCGAGATCGTCGCCCTCGTCGGTCGAAACCCAGAGCCGCAGCTTCATATGGCCGACCAGCTCGGCCTCGCCGTCGAAGCGCATGTCGAACGTCGCCGCGCCCTTCTGGTCGAGCGGATCATAGACCGCTTCGCTCGCCTCCGCCGGCGCCTCCCGCGCCAGCGCGGCAGTGTCGGCGTCGAGATACAGCCGCTCGTAGCGCGTGCCCTCGACCGGCCATTGCGCTGCCGGTTTCTGCACCGCCGCGCCATAGCGGTCGCGCACATGCAGGCGCACGGCGGGCCAGTCCGCCAGCTCGGTTTCCTCGCCTTTCAGGAAATGGTCGAAGAAGGCCGCCTGCCGCGCCACGGACGGGGGCTCGTAGAAGTAGCCCCATTTCTTGCTGCCGTGGATTTCCAGCCATTTCTGCGAGGAGGAAAGGCCCTTATAGCCCTCCAGCGTCCCGCGCGTGTGCACGCCATGGTCGCTCCAGCTCGCCACGATATAGGCCGGCACGTCGATTGCGGAGAAATCCGCGACCTTGGTCTTCCAGTAGGCGTCGAAATGCGGATGCTCGGTGGTCATCGCCCAGAGATCCTCGACGTCGCGATCCGACACGCCCCAGCGCACCTGGATGTACGGCCAGAAATGCGTCTCCGGGATGCCGCCGTGGCGGACGATCTCGTTGTACGTGTCGGACCAGCCTTCCCACACGTTCATCGCGGCCAGATGGGGCGGTTTCAGCGCCGCGACCTTCCACTGGCAGGAGGAGAGATAAGAGACGCCCGCGATGCCGACCTTGCCGTTGGACCAGTCCTGCGTCCCGGCCCATTCGATGAGGTCGTAATGGCATTCTGCCTCGCGCGGCGAGAAATAGCCCGCTTCCGTCTCGGCATACCAGGTGCCCGGCACGTCGGCGGTGATCACCGCATAGCCGCGCTGCGTCCAGAACAGCGGATCGGGCGCCTCGAAGATGGTGTAGTCGGACATCCAGCCAGGCTCGACGCCAGAGGTCGGGAAGATGGTCGCGAGCGGGGCGGGGTCATGCTTGCCATAGGGCGTCCAGGCGACGATGACTGGCAGGTCCGCAGCCGCGCCAGCGGGGCGGAACAGATCGATCCAGATGTCGAAGCCGAACCGCGTCGGCACGCGCACGTCGCGCTCGATCACCATGCCGTCCGCCTCGGTCCGCTCGTAATGCCGGGCGCGCGCGCCGCGAAACTCCGGCGAATTGAGCGGTGCCCGCAATCTGTGCCTATATGCCTCGCTCATCCGTCTCTCCCTGGTCGTCGCCTTGGTTCCGGCCTAATCCGGCGAGGCAATTATTTCAATGATTGTATAATTATGACCTTGCCCCGGCAGTTGCCCAAAGCCGGCTGAAAGTCTAGTGCTGGCGAGGGTTCGCTGCGGCGAATTCAGGCAGGAAGGAACAGGCTGACAGGTGGCGAAGAACGGATCCTCGACGAACGGCGCGAAGGGCGCCACGACCACGCGCAAGGCAGCGGCCCGCGCGCCGCGGTCCATCGGTCGCCCCACCGGCAAGGGCCGCATCGGCAAGGAGTTACTCATCGAGAAAACGGCCGAGCTGCTGCGCACCCTGCCGCCGGAAAAGCTCTCCCTCTCGGTCGCCGCGCGCCACGCCCATGTCCATCTCACTCTGTTCAAATATTATTTCCAGGACCGCACGCGCCTGCTCATCGATGTCGCGCGGATGCTCTCCAAGGAGATCGGCGATCGCGTCGCGGCCATCGAGACCACCGCGACCACCGCGCCCGAGCGCCTCGCCATCCGCATCGATACGATGGTCGATTTCTTCATGGACAATCCCTTCTACCACCGGCTGATGGTGGAGGTGATGGACAATGAGAGCGATCCGCTCGCGACGGAACTCATCAATCTCTGGCTTTCCAAGACGCTGGAAATCTACCGTTCCCTCATCGATGCGGGCGTCGCCGAGGGCACGTTGCGCCGGGTCGACCCCTATTTCACCTTCCTGGCGATCATGGGCCTGTGCGAGAAGTTCCGCCACGGCTCCAAGCTGATCGGCCACACCGAGTTCCTGCCCGACGAGACGCCGGCCGCTGCCGCCGCGCGCTACAAGAGCTTCGTTCGCGACATCATCCTGCAGGGCGTGGGGGCGCAGCCCGTGGCACTGCGCGAGCGCGTGAGCAGCTGAAAAGGAGCGGTTTCCTGCGCCTTGCGCGAATAAATTATACTCGACTATAAAATAGCTTTTCCGCATCTGCCGGAACTGTTAGTCAGATGCCCACTTATGGAGAGTCTGATGTCGGAAACACACAACACGGCTGCCGCCGAGACCATGCCCCCGCCTCCTCATTCCGGCCAGGTCTATGGCAAGGAGCATGACGGCACCTACTTGAGGAACTGGAACCCGCTGATGCTCGCGGAGGACCTTCCGGAGGGGAAGATCGTCGGCGTCAACTTCCTCGGCACGCGCGTCATCGTCTATCGCGGCACGGACGGGAAGCCGGTCGTCCAGAGCGCCTATTGTCCGCATGTCGGCGCCGATCTTTCCGAAGGGTGCCTGGTCGACGGCGCGGTGCGCTGCGCCTATCACCACTGGCGGTTCGGGCCTGACGGCAAGTGCGTCGAGATCCCGGACGAGACGCTCATCCCGTCCGCCGTGCGCATCTTTTCCTATCCGTCGGCAGAGCGCTGGGGGCTCATCTGGGCGTTCAACGGCGAGGAAGCGACAGGCAGCCTTCCCGAGTTCCCGAACCTCTCGGAAGACGAGGTTTACTACAAGGCGCACCGCCGCGGCCTGCGCCCACTCGAAGGCTGGATCAGTTCGTCTAATCTGGTCGACTTCCAGCATTTGAAGACCGTCCACAATATCCCGGACCCCAATCCGGTCCGCGTCGATTTCAACGACGATGTCGTCGTCGTGCGCCAGGAATCGAACGTGCGCATCGCCGACACGCAGCTGTTCGGCTGCGCCTGGCTCGCCGCGCACCTCCAGCTGGCGGGCGGCATCGAGCGGCTGTTCATGGCCGGCAGCTCGCAGGTCGCGCCCGGCTGGTCGGATGCCTATTTCGTCGTCGCCATGCGCAAGTCGCAGGCGGACGAGATGGGCAAGGAAGCCGCGGACGCCGAGCTCGAGAAGCGCGTCGAGTATATCCTCAAGCTTTATGCCGAGGACGAGCCGATCCTCATGTCCCTGCGCTTCCGTGGCTTCCAGAAGAGCACGTTGATCCGCGGTGACAAATATTTCGGGCAGTTCCTTCAATATGTAGAAAAATATCCGCGCGCGGCGCCCTTCGATGTCTGAGGCGGCGGGCAGGATCGCCCTTGTCACCGGCGCGAACAAGGGGATCGGCCTCGAGATCGCGCGCGGGCTGGGGCAGAAGGGCGCGACCGTGCTGGTCGGCGCACGCAACCCGGCGGCGGGGGAGGGGACCGTCGCCCTGCTTCGCGAGGAAGGGCTGGATGCGCATTTCCAGGCCATCGACATCACGGACGCGGCGAGCATTCGCGAGGCGACGGCGCGCATCGCGGGCGAATGGGGCCGGCTCGACATATTGGTCAACAATGCCGCCGTCTCGCTGGAGCGGGGCGCGCTGCCGAGCGAGTCCGATCTCGGCCTCATGCGGGAGACCTATGAGGCCAACGTGTTCGGGCTGGTCGCGGTGACGCAGGCGATGCTGCCGCTGCTCCGCAACGCGCCGGCGGGACGCATCGTCAACATGTCGACCGGGCTTGCCTCGCTCACCCTCAGCAGCGGCCGCGAGGCGCCTTTCTCGTTCAGCCGCCTGCTCGCCTACAACACCTCCAAGACGGCGGTGAACGGCATCACCGTGCAGTTCGCCAACGAGCTGCTCGACACGCCGATCAAGGTGAACGCGGCCAATCCTGGCTTGTGCGCGACCGATCTCTCGAACGGCAAGGGACGCCCGCCCAGCGAAGGCGCTGCCGTCGCCGTCGGGCTGGCCCTGCTGGGGGAAGATGGTCCGACCGGCGGTCTCTATGGCGAGAGCGGCAAGGTTCCCTGGTAGGAGGACAAGCGCCGGGATTTCGCCAGTTATGCGCGGCGGAGCCATATTATTGCGGCTAAACGGCGGGCGGTCCCTTGCGGGACTGCCCCAAGGGCAATTGTACCGATTGCTAGGCAGATCGCGCCCAATCATAGTCATTTGATCTGCCGTGCCGGGCAGCATTGCGGGACCAGGCGTATGGAGTGGAGAATCATCCTTCTGAACTTCGCATATGCCGCCTTGGGCGTTGCGATGATGTTCCTGTCCTATCGCGTCTTCGACTGGCTGACGCCGCAGGTGAATTTCCCGGCAGAGCTCAAACAGGGCAACATCGCGGTGGCGATCTTCATCGCGGCTATTTTCGTCTCCATCGCGCTGATCATAGGAGGGGCTCTCAATTGATCGAAAGATCCGTTCGAGCGTGCCAGCTGATCGCGTTCCTCGCGCTGGCCGGACCCGCTCCCGCGAGAGTTGAGGCAGTGACCGACCGGTACGATGACACGTTCCGGAAATACTCGCAGCGCTTCTTCGGCCCCGGCTACGACTGGCGGATTTTCAAGGCGCAAGCCATGGCGGAAAGCAACATCAGCATGGACGCCAAAAGCTGGGTCGGCGCCCGCGGCATCATGCAGCTGATGCCCGGCACGTTTAAGGAAATCCGATCCAGAAACCCTGAAATCGCGACGATTGACGACCCCGAATGGAATATCGCCGCCGGCATTTATTATGACCGGCAGCTGTGGAACCAATGGCGTGCCGGCTTTGCCGACCAGAACCGGAGACGCTTCATGTTCGCCAGCTACAATGCCGGCCGCAGGACGCTGCTGCGTGCGCAGCAAGTGGCCCGCACAAGAATGCTGGATCCAAGCATCTGGCCAAGCATCCAGTCCGTGGCGCCCGCCGTCCCGAAGTGGCGACACGAAGAAACGCTCGGTTATGTCGACAAGATCGACAAGCACGCCGCGAGAATGGATGACAAGGGCCGCGTAGGCAGATGACCCGCCTTAATTGCCGAAACGCTCGGCAAGAACGCCATGTCGAAGGCCCAGATCACTCACCGTCAGCGAGTCTTTTCCGAGCCTCTCCATCACCGTTCTGACGATGCACGCGCCCGCCAGGATGACTTCGGCGCGTTTCGGCTGGAGCCCGACGATCGAGCGACGTCCCTCGACGTCGCGCGACCGGTACATCTCTATCTGGTGGTCGATTTCGGCGCGATCGAGGACCGTGCCCCGGATCACATTCGGATCGTATCTGGCGAGGACATGCTTGACCGACGCGATGTTGGTGACTGCCCCGCCCATGCCGACCAGCAGGTCCGGCGACTTGCACCCATCGATCCGTGACAGGTCGGCGGCAATCGCCGCGCATGCCGCGCGTACCGTGTCGGGCATAACCGCGCCATCCAGCCCGAACTGTTCCGTGAACCGCACGGCACCGACGTTCACGCTGAACTGGCTGTCCGCCTGCGCACCATTGCCGAAGGTGAATTGCGAGCTGCCGCCGCCCGTATCGAAAACCACCCACGAGCCCTGAGGCATGCCGAGCCCTGCCATCACGGCCCCATAAGCCAGTCGCGTTTCCTCCTCTCCCGAAATGACATCGATCGAGACCCCGGTGCGCGCTCGAATGGCATCGACAATCGCTGCCCGGTTGCGAGCGATCCTCAAGCCGGCCGTGCCGACGGCGACGATCGCACCCACGCCGCTCCGTTTCGCTTCGTCGACCATGGCGGCGATCGCGATGGCCGTTCGCTCGGCGGCTTCAGGGCTGATTTGGCCGGTCTTTTCGAGACCTTCGCCCAGGCGGGTCAGTTCGGCCCCGTCGACCAGGGCTCGCCAGGTGCCGGCGACCGCCCGCTCGCCAATGTGGAGTTTGACGGAGTTGGTACCCACGTCGATCACCGCATAGCGTTCCGGAGCCTTGTCCAGAACCGACTGCAAGCCGCGGGTATAGTTCACGTTCAGAAAGCCGCTGAGGCCGACCGTTTGAATGGCCGAGAGGACCAGGGCCGCGTCCTCCGATTCAATTGCGATCGTCCGGCTGGGTATCCCGTCCACCCAGATGTCGCTGAGCTCCGCGAGGCAACCGCCGACGGCATAGCGCACGCGCCGTTTGTGGACCTTGACGGGGCGCAGCCCCGCACCCGGCCCGGCGAGTTCGTTGATGAACTGGTCGAGGGAGTAAGCGTCGCGGGTCAGCAGGGGCGCGGTGAGACCGAGCAAGGCGTACACGGTTGCCACGTCCGCCGCCGGCAAGGGAAACGGCTGCTTCATGACCGGCTCCCAGCGTTCGAGGCCATTGGCGTCCGTTTCGCGAAGAAGCTTGATGTCCATCAGAGCATCGCGAACCTTCACGTTCGCGCCATTGCCGCCGAGAAAGTATAGTTCGTCGCTCTCCCGCACCGAGGCGGGCGTCAACTCGGCGAACCGGGTCTCCGCAATGCCGAAATGCGTCCCGAACGTGCGCCATTCCCAACGCGGAATGATTGTTTCCATCGATGACCTCTCGGTCGCTGGCCGCGACGCCAAAGGGCGGGAAGGGGGAGCCATGATCGGTGTCGGAGTCGAACCGAAACCCGGCTCTCCATCCAATCCTAACTTACCAGCCGGGGCTGCTAACTGGGGAAAGTCGGTAGAGGCACCATCAGGAGAAAGCGCTTTGCCCGCGCCGCGGCCGAAAGCTGCCTGTGCGCAGGCGCAGATGTGGGCAACGGGACGTCCCCTCAGCCCTATTTTCCGCGCCTAGTGCGCGACGGCGGGCGCGCCTCCGCCCGCTTCCTGCGCGGCTTCCCTCGCCGCCGGCTCGCCCGCGCGGATCAGGTGGAAGATCAGCATCGCGACGGCGCCCAGCACCAGCGGGGCGGCGATGGCTGGGTAGATCTCCCACGGGCCCCAGCCGGCCGCGAGGATCAGAGCGCCCAGAGCAGGGCCGATCATCGAGGTCAGCCGCCCGATGCCGCCCGCCCAGCCGATGCCGGTCGAGCGGATCGACGTCGGATAGCTGGAGGCGACCAGCGAGTTGAGACCGGCCTGCGAGCCGATCAGCAGCAGGCCGTAGATGAAGCCGAGCACCCAGCCGAGCCACGGCATGCCGCCCACCAGCGCCAGGCAGCACATGGCGACGAAGGCAAGGGACAGGGTCGTCATCAGCGAGAGCGCCATGCCCAGCCGCTTCATCAGCAGCGTGAGCAGGATCGGCCCCGCGATCGCGCCGAAGGCCGAGACGGCGGTCATGCGGGTCGCTGTCGCCACCGGCAGGTCGGCGAGCAGGTGAAGATAGGTCGGCAGCCAGGCGGTGAAGGTCGCGACGACGCAGAGCGCCGAGCCCATGGCCAGCCACAGCAGCAGCGTCATCGCCGCACGGCCGCCGCGGAAGAGGTCAGCGACGGGCATGCCGGTGGTCTGCACCTCGCTCGTCGTGAAGCGCGTCTCGGGTACGAAGCGGGCGCTCGGGTCGACGCGTTGCAGGGTCTCGCCGATGCGCGGGTCCTGCGGGTTGCGCAGGATCAGATAGCGGCAGGATTCCGGCAGGTAGAGATAGAGGAACGGCACGAAGAGCAGCGTCAGCAGCCCGCCTGCCCAGAAGGCCGCCTGCCAGCTGTGATAGGCGACGAACGTCGGGCCGAACATGCCCGCCGCCGAGGCGCCCAGGCCATGGGCGATGAACAGCCAGGTGATGAGCTTGCCGCGCCGAGCCGCCGGCATGAACTCGGCATTGAGCGCGACGATGGTCGGCATCGTGCCGCCAAGCGCGAGGAAAGCGAGGAAGCGGACGATCGTGAACTGCTGCATCGTGCTCACCATCGCCGACACCAGGGTCAGCAGGCCGAACAGCACGACGCCGATGATGATGATGTTCCGCCGCCCGATCCGGTCCGCCAGCATGGGGATGGTGTAGAAGCCGAGCGCCATGCCCGCCGATTGCGCGGTGAAGATGACGCCCATCTGCGGGATCGGGATCGACAGGCCCTTGGCGATCACCGCGGCGAGGTTGGAGACGACGTAGGCGTCATAGCCCTCGAGCGCCATCAGGAAGCCGCAGGCGACATAGAGCAGCCAGCGATAGCGGCCCATGGCCGGCTGTTCGAGCACCGCATCGATCGATTGTTGCCCCGCGCTCACGTCGCTCTCCCGCCATGGTCGTGCACTCTCAGGTGCCTGTTGGCAGGATGGCTAACATGCTCCAATCGGCGAAACAAATATTATTATACCTCGCTTGAATTTATGGCATGAGATGCGCACCGGGAGGATCGATCATGAAGCCAGTCCGCGCGTTCGCCTTGCTCTTCATGGGCGGCCTCGGCCTTGCCGGATGCGCAGGCCGCATGACGCAGCCGCCCGAGCCACCGGGCGACCTGCGCTTCTCGGCCCATGCCGTGATCGAGGCGGTGCCGGTCCACTATGCGATCACCCGCTTCGGCGCTGCGAAGCCCGAGGTGCCGAACGGAGCAATCCCCGCGCTTTACGGGCCGAATGGCGGGATCGCGGACCTTGCGGGCCATGCCGACACGCAGGCGCTGCGACATTCGCTGACCTATCCGGACCTGCGCATCATCCTCACCGTCACGGAAGGGCGCTACCGTATCCTTGCCCGGCGCTCCGCCGGCATCCGCGCCATGGCGGATCTGCGCGGCAAACGCGTTGCCACCGTCAAGGACAGTTCGGCGGCCTATTATCTCCATCGCGCGCTCGGCACCGCCGGCCTGCGCGACGAGGACGTGACCATCGTCCCCGTGCCGCTCCCGCCGAGGGACGCGGCCAGGCTGCTGATCGACGGGAAGGCCGATGCGCTCGCTCTCTGGGATCCGGAGCCGGAGATCGCTATCGAGGCGCGGGGCGACGATCTCGTCATCCTCGAGCCGGAGACGGGCTATCGCGAGCTTTACAATCTCCACAGCACGGCCGCGAAGCTGGCAGATCCGGTCACGCGGCAGAAGATCGTCCGCTTCGTCGCCACGCTGATCCGAGCATCGCGGGAGATGCGTCGCAATCCCGACCCGGCGATCGACCTCGCCGCGCGCGTCACCGACTATCCGGTCGGCGTCGTCCGCAGTTCCTGGCCGCTCCAGACCTTCCCCGCCAGCCTCTCGCCCACCCTGCTCGATATCCTCACCGACGAGGAAGCCTGGCTCGCCGCGCGCGAGAACCGCACGGCGCGGACCCGCGCGCAGTTGGAGACCCTGATCGACCCCGGCATCGAAGCGGAAGCGCGCGCCTGGCTTCGCGAGACCGACTGAAGCACGGCTGATGAGGGGAATATCGTCGAGGTCCGTCAGGTTCCGGCCCGAGTTCCAGCCATCGACGCCACGCGCGCGGCAATCGCCAGGGATGCGGTGAGGCCCGGTGACTCGATGCCGAAGAGATTGATGAGGCCGGGGAGGCCATGCACCGTCTCGTCTTGCAGGATGAAGTCCGCAGGCGCCGTGCCCGGTCCGACGAGCTTCGGGCGGATGCCGGCATAAGCGGGCTGGAGCCGGTCCTCCTCGGCATCCGGCCAGATCTGCCGGGCCGCCGCCAGGAATTCCGGCTTCAGCGCAGGGTCGACCGTATAGTCGATCGCGTCGACCCAATGGATGTCCGGCCCGAAGCGTGCCTGCCCGCCAAGATCCAGCGTGAAATGGGTTCCGAGGCTCGCGGGTCCGGGCACCGGATAGATCAACCGGGAAAACGGCACGCGTCCGGCATAGGAAAAATAGCAGCCTTTTGCGAGGAACCGGGGCGGCACCAGCGTCGGGTCGAGCGCGTCGATCGTGCGCGCCAGCGCCTGCGCGTCGAGCCCGGCCGCGTTGACGAGGAGGGGCGTGACGAGCCGCGTGTCCCCGACCTGCACGTCCCAGCGAGACTGGGCGCGGGTGATGACGTCGACCGGCGCCTGGCAGACCAGCATCGCGCCATGCGCTTCGGCTTCGCCGAGCAGCGCTAGCATGAGGTCGTGCTGGTCGATGATCCCGGTTGAAGGCGAGTGCACGGCGCCCGCGCAAGCGAGAGCCGGTTCGAGCGCGCGGGCCTCGGAGGGGCCGAGCCGCTGGAGATCGTCGACCCCGGCCTCGGCACCGCGCGCAATCACAGCGTCGAGTGCAGCAAATTCCTCTTCGCTCGCGGCAACGATCAGCTTGCCGCACCGCCGATGTGCCACGCCCCGCCGCTCGCAGAAGTCATAGAGAAGGTGGCGCCCCTCGACGCAGAGCTGCGCCTTCAGCGATCCTTGGGGATAATAGAGACCGGCGTGGATCACCCCGCTGTTGCGCGAGGAGGTGATGGTCCCGAACTGGCGTTCGCGCTCCAGGATCGTCACGTCGTGGCCGGCGAGCGCCAGCGCCCGCGCGACGGCCAGCCCGACCACGCCTGCTCCCACAACAACTGCGCCGACCTCATCCATGCCGGCCTTGTTAGCTCAAGGCGCGGGCTTCAGGAACTCAGACGAGGGGCACGTTCCTTTCCGTCCTATCAAGTCGCCCGGTAGCTTGCTGGCCAGATACCCTGTTTGCCGGGCGAGAGGATGCCGTTGGGATCGAGGCAATCCTTGATCCTTTCGGCGAAGCGACGCTGGGCATTGTTGTTGAAGTCATAGAGGGCGGCGACATCGTCCATGAAGTCGAGATGGCTGCGATATTCGCCGTAGCCGAGCTTCGCTGCGGGTTCGAGCATGGCCTTCGTCGCTGCGTAGGCCTCACGCGTCTGGCTTTCGTCCTTGGTGTCGAACACGACCAGCGCGACATGGATCATGCTACGCTTGCCCACGATGATGGCGGCCGAATAATCGAGCCCGCGCTCGTTCAGCACCCGCCGGGTGAGATCGCGGATGGCCGTGCCGTCCTTGCCCGCAATGGGAGTGGCGCAGGAAAATCCGATATGGCCACCTTCCTCGCCGCCATACCAGCGAGTCATCTGGTCGAGGGCCATGGAGGGGATGCCGGCCTGCACGCGGTGGTGCGGGTTCTCGAACTCGGGCAGGTTGCGTCCGTCGAACGTGTCGAACAGCACCGAGCCGCCGGGAATCGCCGTCAGCGCCCTTTCGATCTTCGCGCGATTATGCGCGACGACGGGCGCGTCGCCATAAAGCGCGAAGCGCATCACCCAGCGACCAAAGCCTGGCGTGGCGGCGATCTTGTCGATCACCACTTCGGGGATCGAGCTTTCGCCCTCGTACCAGTGGCTGCGCTCCCAGAAGGCGCTGGCCGCGCACACGGCGTTGATGATCATGGGCTGGTTGGGGATCGTGCCGTCGATCATCAGCGGGCGCAGCGCTTCGAGGAAGTCGCCGAAATGCTCCTCATTGTCGAGCATGAACCAGCCCGGCGCATAGACTTCCGGCGCATGGAACAGGCTGACGCCCATCTTGGTGACGATGCCGAAATTGGACTGGGTGAAGATGCCATCCCACGACGGGCCGCAGCTGTGCGGATACACCAGCCAGTTGCGCGGGTTGGACATGCCGCCCATGCCGGTGCGCAGGATCTCGCCATTGGGCAGCACGACTTCCATGCCGCAATGATGGCCGAAATGGTCGCCGATCGGCGTGTAGCCGAGGCCGTGCTCCAGCGCGTTGCCGATCACGCTGCCGCCGCCGAGATCGGGGACCGACATCCACAGCTTCGATCCCGTCTTGCGCAGATGATCGTACAGATCGAAAAAGCGCACGCCCGGTTCGACGAGCGCCATGCAATTTTCCTCGTCGACCTCCAGCACCTTGTTCATGCGCCGCAGGCTGAGCGCGAAAGTGCCGGAAACGCGCGGCGCGCCGCCGCCATAGCCCTTGTTGCGGCCCTGGCTGCTGGTCCAGACGGGTGTGCCCCGTTCATTGGCGATGCGCAGGATGGCCTGCACTTCCTCGACGGTCTCGGGCAGCAGGACCGCGCCTGGCCGGTACCAGTCGCCGGGCGGGCCGAACGGGTCGCCATAATCCTGCAGATCCTGTGTCAGAACATTGCTCGTGCCGATCGCGCGCCGCATCGCCTCGATCGCGGACCCGAAATCCGTCGCCGCCGTACCCATGCTGCCTCTCCTAACTTACGTCGCCAATTTCAAAATTGACGATCTGTAAAATTTATAAAGAGCTACTCCTGGTCAGGCATCGAGTCAACGGGGAGGGAAGGGGAATCCAGAGGCGGGAGAGCCTCCACGGCAAAGCGCTGCGCATCGATCATCGGCACGCCCAGGCCGAAAAGGATCGAGGCGGCGACCTGGTCCGGATAGTCGTCCGCGGCTTCGCTCCGGACGATCGCACCCATCGCGGCGAGCGTGGTCCCGAGCAGCAGGTCGCGGCCGAGTTCAACCGAGGGAAGCAGGAAGACAGCTTCCTCGACACCCTCGCGAATGGTTTGCTCGGCCCGACGGAATGTCTCCGCACCGAAGATGAAGCCGGCCGCGCTGAGATTGATCATCGACCAGGCCCAGCGACGGTCGGCATGCGCCCGCTTGAGATAGAAGCGCACCGCGCAGGACGAGCGGATGCGCGCGTCCGGAATGCGGGAGATCGCCTCGGTTACGGCTTGCAGGAAGTCGTGCGTCACTTCATGCGTCAGAGCCTCACGCAGCTCAGCCATGCTCTTGAAGTGATTGTAGAACGTCGCCCGCGTGACGACCGCTTGCTTGGCGACTTCCTCTATGGAGGCATAAAGCCCGGCCTCATCGCCGAAGACGTCGAATGCCGCAGCGACAATCCTGGCGCGTGTGCGGGCGCGGCGCTCGCGTCCGATTTCTAGGCGTCTTTCCGGATCGGTCTTCTTCCTTGCCAACGGGCGCTCCGCTCTTCGTTATGAGGTGGCTCGTCGTAGCACGGCCTTCGCGCGGACTCCTAGGCAGGGCGACGACGCGAGCCTGCACCTTCTTTGGCCGTGGCTTCAGGAACGTGATGGCGGCTCCATGCGCAGCGCGTCTTCCCGCTTTTCCGGCTGGATGTAGATCGAGACGCCCGCGCCGACCGCGAAGATGAGGGATCGCGACGACGAAGGTCCAGAAATAGAGTTCGCGCCCGTAGCCGAACGGATGGGTGCGGTCGGCCGGTCGCCGCGCCCGGTGTTGACCATAGAGCAGCAGGAGCTGGTTGCCGCTATCGACAAGGGAATGGACGCCCTCGGTGAGCATCGAGGACGAGCCGGTGATCGCCGTCGCGACGAACTTGGCGCAGGCGATGCCGAGATTGGCGGCCAGCGCGCCGTAGAGAACGATGTTCGCCTTGACATGAGCCCGGCGCGTCATGAGCCGCAAACGTCCGATCGGGCAAAGGGATGCGCCGCCAATCCTTCCGGGATCGTTGCGGATCGGGGATCGTTCCCTCAGCACCATGGCAAACCGCACGCATTGGCCGGAGCAATTGATCATCGTCCGTCACGGGCAGAGCGCGGGCAATGTCGCGGGACGCGGCCCATGACGCCGCAATGGACCGGATCGCTTTGACGGTGCGCGATGCGGACGTGCCGCTGAGCGATCTCGGACGCGAGCAGGCATCCGCGCTCGGCCATTGGTTTTCCGGCCAGGCCGAGGAGGATCGCCCGGAGGTGCTCCTGTCCCCGCCCTATTGCAGGGCCTTGCAAACGGCCGAGATATTTCGCGGGGCAGGGGGCGCGCCGGCCGAGGTTCCCATCTGTTTCGACGAGCACCTGCGGGAGAAGGAATTCGGCATATTGGACGGCCTGACCACGCGTGGCGTCGCCAATCTCTTTCCGGAGCAAGCCGAATTCCGTCGGCTTCTCGGCAAATTCTACCATCGTCCGCCGGGCGAGGAAATGCTGGTCTTCGCCGGTGGGTGCATTGGCCTTGCCACCGGTGGGTCGGGTGATGTTCTTGCCGGCCTGATCGGCGGTCTGGCAGCGCGGCGCGCATCGCCCGTGCAGGCCTGCGCATGGGCGGCCTATATTCACGGAGCGGCGGGTCGAGCCCTGTCGCGGAAGATTGGAACCGTCGGTTTTCTCGCGCGCGAGCTGCTGCCTCTCATCCCACGCCTGATCGACGAAAATGATCCCGGCGGGACGGGCGCGAGGTGAGCTGATGGACCGCACGACAAGGACAGGGTGGGCCTGGGAACTTCGGCGGAGGCTTCCCGTTACAGTCGAACAGTTCAGGAGACAGTGGATGATCGGAAAATTGCTCGTCGGAGTGGCACTGGGGTTCGTCGGCAAGAAGCTTTATGACGAAGGCAAGCTCGACCCCTATCTGAACCGGGCCAGGGAAAAGCTGGACGAATTCAGCAAGCAGGATGCGCCGAGTGACGCGCCGGGTAAGGTGAAAGCGACGAATATTCCCCTCTGATCCGGCCATCGACAGGCTATTCTCGCGCAGTGATGGACTTGCAGGACAGTCTGATCGTCGGGGGCGGCCCCGCTGGCTTGACCGCCGCCATCTACCTTGCTCGCTTCCATCTCAGGGTGGTGGTCGTGGACGGTGGACACAGCAGGGCCGCGCTCATTCCGCGTACCCATAATCATGCCGGCTTTCCGGGAGGCATCGCCGGCACGGAACTGCTCGCACGGATGCGGAGTCAATCCGTTCATTTCGGCGCGCGGCATTTCGCTGGCGAGATTGATGAGCTCGCGATCGACGAGGGCTGTTTCGTCGCCCGGACCGGCAACACATCCTTCCAAGCCCGCTCGGTGGTCCTGGCTACGGGAGTGGTCAACCACCGTCCCCCCATGGCGGCAGCACAGCACGACGAAGCGCTCGCACGCGGTCTCCTGCGCTATTGCCCGATCTGCGACGGGTTTGAAGTGACGGACCGGAGGGTCGGCGTCATCGGCAAGGGCAGTCACGGCTACAACGAGGCCCGGTTCCTGAGAATGTACACCCGGGACGTGACGCTCATATCGCCGGATGCGGAACTGGCTCTGGAAGCGGCGGAGCGACGTGAGCTGGAGCAGCTGGGCGTAGGGCTGATCGAAGGGCCGTGTGCCGATCTATCGATCAGTGGCGACCGACTCGCCGTCCCGACGCCCGAGGGGGAACTGCTGTTCGAGAGTGTCTATCCGGCTCTCGGATCGTTCGTCCGCTCCGAGCTCGCGCAGCGGCTCGGCGCGAAAACGACCGACGACGGCTGCCTGCTGGTCGATTCACATCAGCGCTGCAGCGTGCCGGGCCTCTATGCCGCTGGCGATGTCGTGCGGGGGCTCGACCAAATCAGCCATGCCATGGGTGAGGCTGGTGTTGCCGCCACCACGGTCCGCAACGATCTGGCGGACCGCTTCGATCTTTCCAGATAGGCTTTCGGCAATCGCAAACATGCCCCGTCCCAATGGCGTCGAATGCGGGTCACCGCGGGAACCCGGCGCGTCGGTTGATTGTTGCGTCGGAGCCCCTGAATCCCTGTCGCTGACCCGACTCAGGAGAGTGTCGCGTGCATCTGTTCGACGAACCCATCCTGCCCGGCCTGCAGACCGTCGAAGCGTTTGTCGGCGAGGCGGAGGAACAACGGTTCATCAAGGCAATTGACGCGGCAGGGCTGGCGCCCTTTCGCTTTCAGGGATGGCTGGGCGAGCGCCTCACGCGATCGTTCGGCTGGGCCTATGATTTCGACAATGGGCGCTTTTCCGAGACCGAACCGATGCCGGACGGTTGCAGACCCTGCGCGAGCGTGCCGAGCTCTTCGCAGCGCTGGAGAAGGGCCAACTCGCTCAGGCGTTGCTCATCCGCTATGATCCGGGCGCGGGCATCGGCTGGCACAGAGATCGGCCGGTTTTCGAGCATGTCGTCGGCATTGGTGATTATATACTTGACAAAGCAGCCCCTCTGGCAGTAGTCAGAGGGTATGGCGAACCTTACCGCTCCGCACTTCACGAACGAGGACAAGGCCCGCGAGCATCTTGAGGCCCTGCGCTGGCCGCAGGGTCCGTTTTGCTCGCATTGCGGCTCGTTCGGTGCAAAGCGGCTCCCGGCGCAGCGTGGCCGTCCGACTAAGGCTCATCCGGAAGGCGCGCTTCGCCAGGGTGTTGTCCAGTGCAACGACTGTCGGAAGCAGTATAGCGTGACGGTCGGCACGGTGTTCGAGAGCAGCAAGATCCCGCTTCACAAGTGGCTGCTGGCTACTCATCTGCTTTGTGCCAGCAAGAAGGGCATCAGCGCCCACCTGCTGCACCGCATGCTCGGCATCACCTACAAGTCGGCGTGGTTCATGTTCCACCGCATCCGCGAGGCCATGCGCCCCATCGGCTCGCCTCCCATGGGCGGCAATGGCGGCACGGTCGAAGTGGACGAGACTTTCATCGGTCGCGAACCGGGCGTTAATGCTGCCAAGGGCGGCTTCAAGCACAAGATGAAGGTTCTCTCGCTGCTGGATCGTGAGACCGGGAAAAGCGTTCCATGGTCCTCAACAGCGTCACCATGGCCGAGATTACGCCGATCCTGCGCAGCAACATCGCTCGCGAGACGAACCTGCTTACCGACGACGCGAGGCAGTATCGCTTTCTCTCGTCCTACTTCGCCAGCCACAACACGACGCCTCACATGAAGGGCGTCTACGTGGACCGCGACAATCCGACGATCCATACGAATACGATTGAAGGCAACTTCTCGATCTTCAAGCGCGGGATGCGTGGCGTGTACCAGCATTGCGGCAAGCAGCATCTGCACCGCTATCTGGCTGAGTTCGATTTCCGTTACACGCACCGCTCCAAGTGGGCGTGGAGGATGACCAGCGCGCTGTGATCGCCTTGCAGGGCATCGCGGGTAAGCGCTTCACCTATCGGCGGACTGACGACCTTCACGCCTGAAATGGCGACGGGGAAGAGGCTTCGAAGTCAACGCTGCAGGTCGAAGCGCAAACCCTGAAACTAATCATTTGTAGACGGATTGCCCTTCACCGCACGCTTCGCTTCTTTGGCACTCGACTCTTTCGCCGGTTTATGCGGCTTAGGGGGTGTGCTGAGCATCTTGCGCAGCACGTCATCCTCTGTCTGTTGATCGGTGTCTGCCATGGCGAGAAGCTACGGCAATACCTACGCCCAACTCAAGCCCGCTAAACTTCCTAAAACCTGCCTTACGGCCATAGGCCGATTGGTCCGTGCATGTGCCGAAATTGAGGACCTGGTTGACCTATGCATCGCAACGTTGGCCGAAATCAGCGAGACCAAGGCAACGATCTTGATCGGGCGAACCGCCGTAACGAGGCGTATTGAAATAGCCGAGCAACTTGCGTCGATCCGAACTGACAAAGCCCTTGCGGTGCGCAAGGGCGCCTTCAACGAACAATACTATGACATTATCGACTGTCGGAACGCGGTCGCCCACGGCACACTTCTCGGCAAAGACTCGAACGGGAATTTTGCTTTCCCTACCGCGAGCACAGCAAAGCCGCAGGACCAGAAAGCGATGCGCTATGTCTTCGGTTACACGGCGGAGCAAATCATCAAGTTCGCTGAACGTGCCGAATAACTAGTTCCCCTCTACGAACAATATCTGAAAGTGAGAGAGCTTCGAGAAGCACCTCTTCAGCGGCGCCTCTCCCCCCATTCGAAAGCTTAGCCCGGCAAAGCGCAAAACCGAAGCGCCCGCCTCAACCATCTGAGGCGTAATCTCGATCTCTAGCACCGGCCTGTCGGCATTAGGTTTAGCCGGTGGTGATTGCTTTGTCATGTATATAATTCCCTCTGAAGAGGAGAGGCTTCTTTTATCGCGCTGCTTCCTTCTCGGCGCTCGGGCGCCGCCCGGTCATCCGCACGTAGAAGCGCGAGAAATAGGAAGGGTCCTGGAAGCCCAGTTCCGCGGCCACCTCGCTGCAGCTTGCCGTGGTGAAGCGCAGCAGCCGGCGCGCCTCGAAGGCCAGGCGGCGATTGATGAGGTGCAGCGGCGACATGCCGAACGCGTCCTCGCTCTGGCGCGAGAGGGTCCGCACCGTGCAGTGAAGCTGCGCGGCATACCAGGCGAGCGGCCGGTGCGCGCGATAATGGGTCTCGACCATCGTCTGGAATTTCTGGGCGATCGTGCCGCGCGCATCGGCCTGTTCCAGTCCGGGGCCGATGGCGAGGCGTAGCCAGGCTTCAGCCAGCGTGCGGTGGAGGCGGTGCGCGTCCGGATCGAACCGGCCTTGCTCGGCGATCAGCAATTGCCGGCCGACCTGCAGCAGTCCGCGCGTGAGCGCCGGCGAGGGATGGTGCAGCACAGGCTGCGCCATCTGGCGGCGTAGCGCATCCTGCCGCGCAAGACTGTCCAGAAAGTCCTGCGAGGCGGTGACGACGAAGCCGACGACGCTGGGCGAGAAGCGGAAGCCATGGACGAGCCCGTGCGGCACGCAGACGAGCAGCGGGCCGGTCAACGCATGCTGCGCGTCGCCCAGCCGCACGTCGACGGCGCCGCGCGCCACGAACAGCATTTGCGAGAGGGCAGGGTGGAGATGCGGCGCAATCTCCCAGTCATAGCGCCGGCTGCGCACCGCGATGGTTTCGCAATGGAAGAACTCCTCGGGTGGAGCCGCCTGCGCGTCGCCGTAAAGCGCGTAGCGGGGAAAGGACGTGCTGTCGTGCTGCATGTCCCGATAATACCAGAGACTGTCCAAAGCGTCCCTTTCAAAATAGCCGGCTTTGCGGGACAAGTCGGACATGAGCGAGAGGAACCGAAAGACCCAGATCTGCATCATCGGCGCCGGCCCGGCGGGCCTGCTGCTCGGTCATCTGCTGCGCGCGGAAGGCATCGAGTGCGTCGTGCTGGAGCGGCAGGCTCCCGACTATGTGCTCGGTCGCATCCGTGCCGGCGTGCTGGAGCGCGTGACCGTAGGGCTGATGGAGCGCCTCGGTCTCGACGCGCGCCTCAAGGCCGAGGGGCTGATTCATGACGGCTTCAATCTCGCCGACGGCGAGCGGCTGATCCGCATCGATATCGCCGGCCTCACCGGCAAGCATGTCGTCGTCTATGGACAGACCGAGCTGACCCGCGATCTCATGGACGCTCGGGCCGAGCGCGGGCTGGAGGTCGTCTATGAGGCGGGCGACGTCGCCCTGCACGAGATCGAGAGTGACGCGCCGTTCGTCACCTACGTCAAGGACGGCGCACAACACATTGTCGAGGCAAGGATCATCGTCGGCTGCGACGGCTTTCACGGCCCCAGTCGCCAGGCCATCCCGGCCAGCATGGCGCGGGAATATGGTCGCGAATATCCGTTCGGCTGGCTCGGCATCCTCGCCGATGTGCCGCCCTGCAACCATGAACTGATCTACGCCAATCACGAACGCGGGTTCGCGCTGGCCTCCCAGCGCAGCGAGGTCCGCAGCCGCTATTATGTCGATGTGCCGCTCACCGAAAGGCTTGAGGACTGGCCGGACGAGCGCATCTGGGACGAGCTGGCGATCCGCCTCGGCCCGGAAGCGGCGGCGCATATCACGCGCGGTCCCTCGATCGAGAAGTCGATCGCGCCGCTGCGCTCCTATGTGTTCGCGCCGATGCGCCACGGCAGCCTGCTGCTCTGCGGAGACGCGGCGCACATCGTCCCGCCGACCGGCGCCAAGGGGCTGAACCTCGCCGCCAGTGACGTGCTCTACGCCGCTGACGCGTTGACCGCTTTCATCAAGCGAGGCGATGCCGATGCGGTCGCGGGCTATTCCGACAAGGCGCTGGCCCGTGTGTGGAAGGCCGAGCGCTTCTCCTGGTCGCTGACCCGCCTGATGCACCGCTTCCCGGAGGACGGCCCGTTCGAGCGCGCCATGCAGGTCGCCGAGCTCGACTACATCGCCTCCAGCCGCGCTGCGCAGACGAGCATCGCGGAGAATTACGTGGGATTGCCGGTTTAGCAGGCCGTCCGGATCCGGGCGAGTGTCGCCCGGAGGGAGAGGGGCGGTATTCGATGATGTTGCGACCTCGTAGCCCCTCCCCTGAAGGGGAGGTGCTAACGACGGGCAACCACCTCATTCCTGTCATTCAGGCCCTGCATTCAGTCCCCGAACGCCGACGTCACAATCCGCTCCGAGGGCGGATTCATCCCCGGCAGCGATCGCCCCCGTTTCAGCCGAGGCTCACAAGGTCCAGCCGCCGCCCGACCTCGGGCAATGTCACCTCGTGGCGCGCGCCGGCCTGCGCCGCGAGCGCCTCGAACAAGATGCCGCCCAGGCCGCCCGGACGTCCCCGCTTGCCCGGCTGGGCGGAATTGCCAACGCCATCATCCTGCACGATCAGCCGCCAGCTTGCCTTGTTGCCGGTGAGCGAGAGCGTGATGGTGCCCGAACGATCGTCGGGAAAGGCATATTTGGCGCAATTGGTCAGCGCCTCGTTGACATAGAGACCGATCGCCACGGCCTTCTTGCTCGGCAAGGTGAGGCCGGCAATGTCCGCTTCGATGCTGATCCGCTGGTCGAACAGCGCCTCTGCGACCCGTTCGACCAGCCGGAGCAGATAGGACTTCATGTCGACCTGCGTGCCCGCGGGTGCGGTCGTGTCGAACTGCATATAGGCATCGGCGAAGATGTGGATGCGACCGATCGCCTGATCCAGCGCGCGCATCACCTCGGGATCGCTCGACTGGCGGCGCTGGAACTCGAGCAGGCTGGCGACCAGCGCGAAATTGTTGCGCGTGCGGTGTTCCAGCTCGCGCAGCAGCACCGCGCCGCGTTCGATCTCCCGGTCGCGCGCGGCGGCATGGCGCGCGACGGTGCCGCGGAAGGTCTCGGCCAGCAACAGCAGGACGAGGCCGACAAAGCCGGCCAGCAGCGCGCGGGAGCCTGCGCTCGATCCCTCGAAGGAAATCGGCGAACTGCCCGGAAGGATCAGCAGCCAGGTCGCGCCGATGCTCGTGGCCAGTGCCACCAGACCGGCGGGCCAGTGGCCATAGAGCGTCGCGATCACCACAGCCGGAAAGACGAAGGTGAACGGCCCGGCGAGCGGCACCCATTGCTTCACGATGATGAGGAGCCCGAGGACCATGGCCGAGCAAAGGAGGCCGAAGGCGATCTGTGCGGCAAGCCGAACCCCGGGCCTCGCAATCCGGCGAGTCACATCGAATCTGGCGAGGCGATACATATGCCCTCCGCCGCGCGACCCATCCCCGCCGCATCGTCACATTGCAAAGGGCAATGGACGCGCGGTCTCCGCCACCGGCGATAGGAAGCTAACGGCTCAAAATCTTGGCGTCCAATCTTGAAACATTACTGACGCAGGATTCACGCTCAATTGCGACCAACCGAGGCTGGCAGCATCACGCGATCGTCATGAGGCTCGCATTGCCACCCGAGGCGGTCGTGTTGATCGACGTCGATACTTCCTCCAGCAGCCAGTCGAGCCGATAGGCCGGGCCGTTGGCGCAATCGACGGGCGAGGCGCCCTGCGCGAGCAGCACCGCGCCCGGTCGCGCGGCGATGTCCGCCAGCGCGTCCTGCAGGCGGTCAAGCGCCCCCTCGATCAGTGCTCCGGCGAGAAGGGCGTTTGCTGCGGGCGCAAGGCGCGAGGCGACGCTGGCGGGCAGGTCGGCGGGCAGGTCCAGCCCCTCGACTCGGCCATGATTACCGGTGGCGAGCGTCGCCGCGACCTGCTGGTAAAGCCCCGCCGGGCTCTGCGGCAGGAGCAGGATCGTCCCGCGCGGATGCAGGGCGTAGAGATTGCGCTCGCCGACAGGGCCGGGCAGTTCCCGCTCCGCGCCGAGCCCCGAGCGCGCGGCATAGACGCGGGCGCTCGCCGCGGCGGCGATCTCGCCTTGCGCGTCTAGCCAGATGATGAAGTCGCTGAGCGCGGGGTCCGACCGCCCCGGCGTTGCGGGCAGGGCGGGTGCCTCGCCCTCGGCCAGCCGTCCGAGATAGAGGGGGCCACCCGCCTTGGGGCCGGTGCCGGAAAGACCGCGCCCACCAAAGGGCTGCACCCCAACCACGGCGCCGATGATGTTGCGGTTGACGTAGTGATTGCCCGCGCGGACCCGGCTGGTGACGTGCGCGATCGTCTCTTCCAGCCGCGTGTGCAGCCCGAAGGTCAGGCCATAGCCGGTGGCGTTGATCGCATCGATCAGCCGGTCGAGGTCAGCGCGCCGGTATCGGATGACGTGCAGCACCGGGCCGAACACCTCGCGCGTCAGGTCGGCGATGCTGTCGAGCTCGATGATCGTCGGCGGCACGAAGGTGCCATGTTCGGTCGCGGGATCAAGCGCGAGCTGCTCTACCTTGCGGCCCCTGGCGCGCATGCCCTCGATGTGCCTTTCGATATTGGCCCTGGCCTCGGCGGTGATGACCGGGCCGATGTCGATCGCCAGCGCGTCGGTGTTGCCCACGCGCAATTCGCGCAGCGCGCCCTTCAGCATCGCCAGCGTGCGCTCGGCAATGTCCTCCTGCAGGCAGAGGATACGCAGTGCCGAACAGCGCTGGCCGGCGCTGTCGAAGGCGGAGGCGATGACGTCGGCCACCACCTGCTCGGGCAGGGCGGAGCTGTCGACGATCATGGCATTCTGTCCGCCCGTCTCGGCGACCAGCGGAACAGGCTTGCCGGCGGGCGACAGCCGCGTCGCGAGCTGCGCCTGGATCAACCGGGCGACCTCGGTCGATCCGGTGAACATGACGCCCGCCGTTTCCGCCGCGCCGACCAAAGCCGCGCCCACCGCGCCGTCACCCGTGACGAGTTGCAGCGCATCGGCGGGGACGCCCGCTTCGTGCAGGATGGCGACGCCCTGCGCGGCGATCAGCGGGGTTTCCTCGGCGGGCTTGGCGAGCACGGCATTGCCCGCCACCAGCGCGGCGGCGACCTGCCCGGTGAAGATGGCGAGCGGGAAATTCCAGGGCGAGATGCAGACGACCGCGCCAAGCGGTGTGCTGTCGGCCAGAGTCTCGCGGGCCTGCGCGGCGTAATAACGCAGGAAGTCGATCGCCTCGCGCACTTCGGCAATGGCGTTGGCGGTCGACTTGCCGGCCTCCCGCATGATGAGGCCGAGCAGGGAGGGCAGGCGGTCCTGCATCAGGTCGGCGGCGCGATCGAGGCAGGCCGCGCGCTCGGCGACAGGCACGCGGCCCCAGCCCGATGCGGCGGCGCGCGCGACGGCGGCGGCGGCATCCTGCGACGCCATCTCCGTGACGGTGCCGACACGGTCGCGATGATCGGCGGGGTTGAGCACCGGCCGGGACGTCCCGGTACCGCTCGCCGGCGCGGCCGTCCAGTCCGCCTCGGCGCTCTCGCGGAAGGTCTGGGCCAGTGCCGTCAATGTGCCTTCGTCGCTCAGGTCGAGGCCGGCCGAATTGCGCCGGTCGGGATAGAGGCCGCCGGGCGGGGCAATCTGGTCGTGCCTGGCGCCCGGCACGGGCATTGCAGCCACCTGCGCGACCGGATCGGCGACCAGCGCGTCGACCGACACGCGCGGATCGGCGATGCGGTTGACGAAACTCGAATTGGCGCCGTTCTCCAGCAGGCGCCGGACGAGATAGGCGAGCAGCGTCTCATGCGTGCCCACCGGCGCATAGATGCGGCAGGGCCGCCCGAGCTTATCCGGCCCGACGACTTCCTCGTAGAGCGGCTCGCCCATGCCGTGCAGGCACTGGAACTCATAATCGCCATGCGAAAAGCCCGGCCCGGCCATCTCGTAGATGGTCGCCAGCGACTGCGCATTGTGCGTCGCGAACTGCGGGAAGACCGCGTCCTTCGCCGCCAGCAGCCGCGCCGCGCAGGCGACATAGGCGACGTCGGTGTGGACCTTGCGCGTATAGACCGGGAAGTCGGCGAGGCCGTCGACCTGCGCCCGCTTGATCTCGGCGTCCCAATAGGCGCCCTTGACCAGCCGCACCATGATCCGCCGCTCAGCGCGGCGGGCGAGGTCGACGATCCAGTCGATCACGAAGGGGCAGCGCTTGCCATAGGCCTGCACCACGAAGCCGAGGCCGTTCCATCCGGCCAGGGCGGGGTCGAGCGCCAGGTTCTCCAGCAGGTCGAGCGAAAGCTCCAGCCGGTCGGCTTCTTCCGCGTCGATGTTGAAGCCGATGTCGTAGCGCTTGGCCAGCGCCGCCAGCGCCACCACGCGCGGCAGCAACTCGCCCATCACCCGGTCGGCCTGGCTGCGGACATAACGGGGATGCAGCGCCGAAAGCTTGATCGAGATGCCGTTGCCCGCATAGGGGCCGCGTCCCTTGGCCGCCTTGCCGATGGCGTGGATCGCCGTCTCATAGGCGTGGTAATAGCGCGCCGCGTCCTCCGCGGTCGCCGCCGCCTCGCCCAGCATGTCGAAGCTGTAGGTGAAACCCTGCGCCTCGGCCTGCCGCGCGCGCTTCAGCGCCTCGTCGATAGTCTCGCCGGTGACGAACTGCTCGCCCATCATGCGCATGGCGAGGTCGACGCCGCGCCGGACGACCGGTTCGCCTGCGCGCGCCAGCAGGCGCGTCAGGGCCGAGGCAAGGCTGCCGTCATGCACCGGATCGACCAGCTTGCCGGTGACGATCAGGCCCCAGGTCGCGGCATTGACGAACAGCGAGCGCCCGCCGCCCAGATGCGAGGCCCAGTCGCCCGGCGCGATCTTGTCGCGGATCAGCGCGTCCCGCGTCGCCGTGTCGGGAATGCGCAGCAGCGCTTCGGCGAGGCACATCAGCGCCACGCCTTCCTGGCTGGAGAGCGCATATTCCTGCACCAGCCCCTCGACGCCGGTACCCTTATGCTTGGCGCGCAGCCGGTTGATGAGTGTGCGCGCGGTCTCCTGTGCTGTGGCGCGGACGGCGGCGGGCAGGGTGGCGTCCGGGAGCAGCGCGGCGATGCAGGCGGGTTCGGCGCGGCGATAGGCGGCGGTGATCGCCTGACGCAGCGGCGATTGCGGACGGATCGCCGGAGCGAAGGCGGAGAATGGCGGGGAAGGCAAGGACATGCGGCTATATACGGGGCGAGGCGCCCCGCCGCCAATCAGGGAGTGCCTGCCCGCGAAATTCGAACGATTAGAACAGGCGGGGCAAGCTCCCTTGGTATTTTGCAGGCCCTCTCGATCTGTTCTGCGCAATGAAACGGCCGAGGAGGCATTCATGGCTTCCGATCCGGTTCATGCCGCGGGCGGAGTCGGTGCCCGCGCGCGCCGGATCGGTATTCTGCCGGAGTGGCAGGGCAGGGAGGGCATCCTACATGTGGTCCCGACGACACGCACCGGCAGGTGAAGCGCCGCGCCAGCATCGACACCCCGCCAGAGCCGGCATGCCGGAATACGGCTCTTTCGGTGAAAAGTGACGAGATGAGCGCCGGGGCCATGCGCCGAGCCGATGCTTGGAAGTCGCTTTCGCGATTGCAACTGTCATAATTTTGTAACATTGCGCCGCGGAGGACCATGACGCCAGGCGGAGGAAGCCGATCCGACAGATTGCTGCCTTGCCGTACCGGGCCGAAGGGGAAACCTTCGACGCGCCGATCCGCGTGCTCCTTGTCACGTCGCGCGAGACCAAGCGGTGGGTGATCCCCAAGGGTAACGCGCCCGCCGGGTCCATGCCGCATCATGCCGCGGCGGCTGAGGCGGAGGAGGAAGCGGGCGTGCTCGGCGCCGTCTGCCCGACGCCGCTCGGTTCCTATCGCTACCGCAAGCGGCGGGGCAACGGTGCGTCGCTGATGGTCGATGTCGAGGTGTTCCCGCTGGCCGTCAGCCGGGAACTGCCGAGTTGGAAGGAAAGCCGCGAGCGCGAGCGGCGCTGGTTCAGCCTCGCCGAGGCGGCCGATGCGGTGGAGGAGAGCGATCTGCGGGATCTCATCCGCTCCTTCGCCTCATCGGAGATCAAGGCGGCGGCGCGGCGCGACACTATTCTGGAAGCAGTCGTCCAGAAATCGGGGATAAACAGAATGTTCGGTTGGTTTCAGCGCCTGCTGCCCAAGCAGGGGAATTTCTTCGATCTGTTCGAAGCGCATGTGGGGACCGTGGTCGCGGGCGCTGACGCGCTGACGCGCTTGCTGCATGACGGCGAGCATCGCGACGATCATATCCGCGAGGTTGTCGAGCGCGAGAATGACGCGGACGAGATCATCCGCGAGATTCTGCGCGAGGTCCGCCAGACCTTCCTGACGCCGTTCGATCGCAGCGCGATCATCAGCCTGATCGGCTCGATGGACGATGCCATCGACGAGATGAACGCGGCCGTCGCGGCGATCGATCTCTACGACGTCACCAGCTTCGAGCAGGAAATGAAGGACATGGCGGCGATCATCGTCGATTCGACGCGTGTCCTTTCCGAGGCGATGCCGCTGCTGCGCGACGTCGGCAAGAACAGCAAGCGCCTGCACGAGCTCACCGAGCGGCTGGTGCGCATGGAAGGCCATGCCGACCATATCCACCGCGCCGGCCTCAAGAGTGCGTTCCGCAAATTCGGCCCGACCGATCCGATGGGCTTCATCGTGCGCCGCGAGATCTTCAACCATCTCGAGCGGATCGTCGACGCGATCGAGGACGTCGCGAACGAGATTGACGGCATCGTCATCGAGCACGCCTGAGCCGCGCCCGCATGCATCAACTCGCTTTTCCGCTGCTGATCGGGCTCATCGTCATTGCGCTGGCGTTCGATTTTCTGAACGGCCTGCATGACGCCGCCAATTCCATCGCGACGGTGGTGGCGACGCGGCTGCTCGGCCCGGTCACGGCGGTCGGCTTCGCGGCCTTCTTCAATTTCGCCGCCTATTTCCTGACGCTCGCCTTCCCGGCGCTGCACAAGGTGGCCGAGACGATCGGCGCGGGCCTCATCGACCAGGCCGTGGTGACGCCTGCCGTCATCTTCGGCGCGCTCATCGGGGCGATGTTCTGGAACGTCGTGACCTGGCTCAAGGGCATTCCCTCGTCGAGCAGCCACGCGCTGGTCGGCGGGCTGATCGGCTCGGGCGTCGCCCATGCCGGCATGACCGGCATCGAGTGGAGCGGTCTCAACAAGACGTTGATCGCGATCGTCCTCTCGCCGACCCTCGGCATGCTGCTTTCCATGCTCATCATGCTGGTGACGAGCTGGGGCTTTCGCCGCGCCACCGCGCGCACGGCGGACAGCACCTTCCGCGCGCTCCACCTCGTCTCGTCCGCGGCCTATTCGATCAGCCATGGCCTCAACGACGCGCAGAAGACGATGGGCATCATCACCGTGCTGCTCTATTCGACCGGCCATCTGAGCGGCGAGTTCCATGTTCCGCACTGGGTTGCCATCGCCTGCTACATCGCCATCGCGCTCGGCACGATGACGGGCGGATGGAAGATCATCGAGACGATGGGCTCGCGCATCACCAAGCTCTCGCAGCACCAGGGCTTTGCCGCCTCGACCGGCGGCTCGATCGTCGTGTTCGGCGCGTCTCTGCTCGGCATCCCGGTCTCGACCACGCACACCATCACCGGTTGCGTGATCGGTGCGGGCGTCGCCCGCCGCGCCTCGGCTGTGCGCTGGGGCGTCGCGCAGAGCGTGGTCACGGCCTGGATCATCACCATCCCCGCCTCGGCGGCGGTGGGCGCGCTGTTCTACATGCTGACGCGGCTGTTCTGACGCAGACCGGGCGCAGGCCCTACAGATCCGCCATGCTGTAGCTGGCGCGCGGCTCGAATGTCGTGTCCATCATGTCGGGCAGGTTGGAGTCGGCGATCACGACGCGCTTCTTGATCTTCCAGCGACCGTGCTTCTTCACCAGCAGGTCATATTCGCGGCCCTGCTCGATCAGGCGGGGCGGGGCTTTGATCGTGTCGTTGAGCGTCTGGGTCCACATCATCTGCGCGCGGGCGGTGTCGCCCTGCACGTCGATGATGAGGTTGCTCAGGATCATGCGGAAGGTGCCGGTGAGATTGGGCTTGTCCTCGGTCACGTCGCTGTAGAGCTTGGCGATTTCCGCGGTGCTGCGGCAGATGACGCCGTTCACGTCGAGCTCCGGATCGTCTGTGAAGAAGCCGCCGAACACGTCGTGGTCGCCCGCGCCGAGACCGGAATAATAGCGCACGAACAGTTCCTCGATGGCCATGCGGTCGAGCACTTCGCGCAGCATCGCCCGGACATCGTCCTTTTCCACAGTGTCGCTCATCGTCATCCACTCCTTAACATGTATAGTTTTAATGTAGCCGGATTTGGCAGGCTGGCAAGGTCGCCGTAGCAGCTGCTGCTGCGGGCGGCACGAAAGCGCGGGAAATGCCCGCCATATTTTCGCCACAAAGCGTGCCCGCGCAGCGCCATGCCGAGCTTGTCAATTGAAGCAGTAGAATTACATTGGCAGTCTGATCGGAACGTATGCCGAGTCGACCGGTCCTTCCCTTCTCCCGAGGAGACAGACATGGCCGCCATTGCCGACCGCGTACCGCTCATCCTGACCGTTCCCGGGCTGAACAACAGCGGCGCGGGCCATTGGCAGAGCCTCTGGGAACGCGAGCGGGAAGATGCCGCGCGTGCCGATCTCGGTAGCTGGGACAAGCCCCATCGCAATGCCTGGGTGACGAAGCTGAACCTGACCATTCGCGACGCGGGCCGCCCGGTCATCCTGGTTGCGCACAGCCTCGGCTGCCATGCCGTCGCCTGGTGGGCGGCGCTCGAGCGCCCCGCCTTTGGCGATCCCGTCATCGGCGCGCTGCTCGTCGCTCCGCCGGAAGTCGACGTCGCGCCGATGGACGAGCGGCTCAAGGCCTTCGGGCCGACGCCGAAGGGGCCGCTGCCTTTCCCGTCGATCGTCGTCGCCAGCCAGGACGATCCCTATATCCAGATGCACCGGGCCCGGCGTCTCGCCCAGTTCTGGGGCGCGCGCTTCGCCGATGCGGGCGCCGTGGGTCATATCAACGCGGAGTCCGGCCTCGGGTCATGGCATTTCGGCCAGTTTCTGCTGCGCAAGCTGCCGCCGGCCGATGCGCTGGCGCAGGATGAGGCCGAGATCCCCGATATCGTCGCGCGACTGTCCGCCGGCGCCGGTCCGGCGCGCACCGGGCCGATCGACCTGTCGGTTTAGCAAGTTTGCCGCCGCCCGCCGGAGCGCGGGAGGCGAGGGAAGGGCAGCTGCCGCGCGGTCAATCGCTCCCGACCGTGGGGTGGCCCGCCCTTCCCGGGCGAGCGGGGCGCCGCGTCAGAAGACGGCGTCCGCCATCAGCTTGAAGCCGAGCAGGATCATCAGCAGGTAGATGAGCACATAGAAGCGGTCTGCATCGACCATGCGGACCAGCTTCACGCCGGCGAAGGTCGAGACGAGCGCGACCGGCACCAGCATCGCCGTGTCGATGAGGTTGGTACGCGTGAACTGGCCGAGCGCGATATAGGCCGGCACCTTGATCCAGTTGACGAACGCGAAGGAAATGGCGGTGGTGCCCACCAGCATGTCGCGCGGAAGGCGGCGCGGCAGCACCCACATCTGGAAGGGCGGGCTGCCGGCATGGGCGATCTGGCTGGTGAAGCCCGCGGCGACGCCGAACAGGCTGCCGACCCAGGCGGGCGAGTCCGAGGGGAGGGCGATGACATGGCCCCGCTCGATCCACAGCCGGTGCAGCCCGAACAGCACCGAGATCAGCCCCAGCGCGCCGAGCACGGCATTGGCCGAGACCTGCGCGGCGAAGAAATATCCGATGGCGACGCCGACCGTCATGCCCGGCGCCATCACCGCGAGCACCTTGCGGTCCCAGCTGTGGCGGAAGGCCCAGACGCTGACGGCGTCCTGCACGATGAGGATGGGCAGGAAGATCGCGGCGGCGCGCACCGGATCGATGGCGAGCGCGAGGATCGGCATGGAAATCGCGCCGAGGCCGGAAAAGCCGCCCTTGCCGAGGCCCGAAAGGACCACGGCGATGATCGCGCAGGCATAATAGTAATAATCGATCTGCATGGCGCTCGCCGTCCCCCGCTCGCGCCTTAGGACGGGATCGGCGATCAGGCCAGCCGCGATTTCGCAATGGCGTGGCCGTTCAGAGCCGCGGTTTGTCCTGGTTCGCGCGCAGGATGACATAGGCGCGCACCGCCTCGGTCTGCTCCGCGCTCAGCGCCGTGCTGAAGCCCGGCATGCCGTTTGCGGCCAGCGCACCGTCGCGCACGATCGCGCGGAAGCTGGCGGCGTCGCGCAGCGCCGCGCTGTAGCGCAGGTCCGGCGCTTCACCGCCGCTGATCGCGGCCGAACCGTGGCAGACATAACAGCGCCGCGCGAAGACGGCGCGCCCGGCCGCGACGGTCGCGGCATCTGCGGTCGCGGGCGGCGGATCGAGCGTGCCGAGCGCGCGCTCGGCGACCGGCGGCAGGGTCGCGGTGCCGTTCAGCTTCAGCACCACCAGCCGGTTGATGCCGCTCAGCTTCGCGGTCGTGGTCATCGCGCCCGCCACCTGCGTGATGCCGCCGCCATAGCCGACCGCGACGGCCAGATACTGCTCGCCATCGACACTGTAGCTCATTGGCGGCGCGACGATGCCCGCGCCCAGGTTCAGCGACCAGAGCCGTTTGCCGGTCGCCGCGTCATAGCCGATCAGATTGCCGTCGGCCGCGCCCTGGAAGACGAGCCCGCCGTCCGTCACCAGCGTGCCGCCGTTCCAGACGATCGGATAGCGCACGCGCCAGGCCGCCTTCTGCCGTACCGGATCCCAGGCGACCAGTTCGCCATGCAACCCCGCCCGCGCCTGATGGATGATCGCCATATCCTCCGGCAGCGACGTCGCCAGCGGATCGATCCCCATGTTCGGCGCTGCGGGCTGGAAGGCATAGTCGGCACCGGCTGGCACGAAATTGAAACCCGATTCCAGCGTCGGGATATAGGCAAGGCCGGTCTTGCGGCTGTAGCTCATCGGCTGCCAGTTATGGCCGCCCGAGGGGCTGGGATAGAGCGAGGCCGCCTTGCCGTTCTCGCTCCAGCGCACGCCCTCCGCCTCGATGGGCCGGCCGGTAGTCGGCTCGAGCCCCTTGGCCCATGTCACCGTCACATAGGGCTTGCCGGAGATGAACTGGCCGGTCGCCCGGTCCAGCACATAGAAGAACCCGTTCTTGGGCGCCTGCATCAGCACCTTGCGCCGCTTGCCGTCGATGGTCAGGTCCGCGAGGATGATCGACTGGGTGGCGGTATAGTCCCACTCGTCGCCGGGCGTGGTCTGGAAGTGCCAGACATATTGGCCCGTCTTCGGCCGCAACGCGACGATGCTGCTCAGGAACAGATTGTCGCCCTTGCCGTCGCTGCGCAGCTGGCGGCTCCACGGCCCGCCATTGCCGACGCCGATGTAGAGCAGGTCGAGCGCGGGATCATAGGCCATCGCGTCCCACACGGTGCCGCCGCCGCCGAGCTTCCACCACGTCCCGGCCCAGCCATCTGCGACGCTCTCCAGCGCGGTGTCGGAGGCGGCGCCATCCTTCGTCCCCGGCCTTGGCGGCACGGTGTAGAAGCGCCAGACGAGCTTGCCCGTCTTCTGGTCATAGGCCGAGACATAGCCGCGCACGCCCATTTCCGCGCCGCCATTGCCGATCAGCACCAGCCCCGCGATCGCGCGCGGCGCGCCGGTGACGGTATAGTCCTTCGTTCGGTCGGTGGTCTGCACGGTCCAGACCGGCTTTCCGGTCCTGGCGTCCAGCGCGATCAGGCGCCCGTCGAACGCCGCGAGGAACACGCGCCCGTCGGCATAGGCGACGCCCCGGCTGACCGGCCCGCAGCAGCCCTTGCCGGCGAAGTCCTTGGGCACATGCGGGTCGTAATGCCAGAGCTGCTTGCCCGTCTTCGCGTCGAAGGCGAGCGCATGGCTCCAGCCGGTCGAGACATACATGACGCCGTCCACGACCAGTGGCGTCGCCTCGAAGGCGCGATTGCTGAGCGCGGTAAGGTCCGCGAACCAGGCGGGCTTGAGGTCCGCGACGGTCTGCGGCGTGATCTGCGTGAGCGGGCTCTGCCGCGTCTCGCCATGGTCGAGGCCATAGGCAGCCCAGTCGCCTTTCTCCGGCTTGTCGGACGAACAGGCGCTGAGCAACGCGACCGCCGCGAGCGACACCAGGCGGACCATCGATCGAGCTTGCATGCGCGCCTCTCCCCGCCTGCCGCAAGCCTTTTGGCGATCATGGCTCGGCACCGCGTTGTTGCATGGCGAGGGCGGGGCGGGAAGGGGGAGATGACGCCGAGACCTGCCGCGATTTTCGGCTGTTCCGCATTTGCCGCGCCGGCGGAAGAGTTGGGCGACGGGCGCCCCCTTCCCGTTTTCAACGTCCGGCAGGAACGTGCGATGACCGGTATCAGCCGAAAGTGAGGGTTAACGCTGTTAAACCACCGCGCAGCCTGTTATGCGTTGAAGGCGTCTTGCCGGGTAGCAGGACGTTTGCGTGGGAGACATTCACTATGAAACTTTATTCGGCCTGTTTGGCTGTTCCTGTGTTGCTGGCCACTATGCCGGCGAGCGCTACGTTGCTCGGCGAGGGCTTTTCGGCCCGCTATTATGTTCCGAATTCGTCAACGATCTATCCGAATGCGAGCGTGCCGGCCGATTTCGTGGTCGGGGCCGGCGTCGAAGGCAGCATCGACGTCGAGGGCGTGACGGACATCGTCTTCGATTTCGATGCGCTGTCGCTGGCGATTTCGTTCAATACGGTCCTGAGCAGCCCAACATGGAACGCCGCCGCGTTCAACGGTATCATCTTCACGTCCGCAACGCCGCTCGATGTGAGCGGCGCTTTTGTCGTGAACACGACCATGAGCGGCTTCGACAACTCGCGCGTCACCGCCAGCGGCAACCAGATCACGCTCAACTGGCAGGGCCTGGGCTATGTCGACGGCACGCAGATCAACATCGCGTTCAGTGATGTCCGGCAGACGCCCGTGCCCGAACTTGCGACCTGGGCCATGATGGTGGCCGGCTTTGGTCTTGCCGGTGGCGCGTTGCGCACGCGCACCCGCAGGATCGCCTTGGCGGGCTGAGTTCTGTTCCCGTCGCCCGCTCCAGGAGTGGGCGACGGGGCACCCCTTAAAGCTCCACGCATCCCCCGTCGACGAACAGGTCGATGCCGGTGATGAAGCTCGCCTCGTCCGACGCCAGGAACAACACCGGCCGCGCGATCTCCTCGGGCACGCCCATGCGCTTCATCGGCACCGCTTCGGTCATGATGTTGCGCAGGCCCGGAATGGCTTCGGCGGGCAGGCCGCTGCGGTTGATGATCGGCGTCTCGGTCGGGCCGGGGCTGACCATGTTGACGCGGATGCCCTGGCCGACCAGCTCGACCGCGAGCGTGCGCGCCACCGCGCGCAGCCCTGCCTTGGAGGCGGCATAGACGACATTGCCCGGCACGGCGGAGACCGACCCAACCGAGCCGGTGAGCACGATCGCGCCGCCCTTGCCCATCAGCGGCAGGGCCTTCTGCACCGCGAAGAAGCAGCCGCGCAGATTGACGTTGTGGATCTCGTCCCACTGCGCCGGCGTCACTTCCGGCACGGGCACGAAGACGCCGATGCCGGCATTGACGAACAGCACGTCCAGCCGGCCATGCGCCGCCTTGATCGCGGCAAGCACCTCGGCGGCGCTGTTGATGTCGGCGATGTCGGCGCGGAAGCCGCGCGCTCCGGGGATGGCGGCGACGGTCTCGTCGATCGTCTTCTGGTCGCGCCCGGTGAGGAACACATGCGCGCCCTCCGCGGCGAACGCCTCCGCCGACGCGCGGCCGATGCCGCTATTGCCGCCGATGACGAGAACCACCTTGTCCTTGAACCGCATTCCGCACTCCCTCCAATGACTTTGTCCGGTCCTTAGAGGGGAGAGGGGATGGGTTCAATCGGCCGTCGGTGCTCTCTGTGCCTATCAGGCGAAACGGACGCTCGCCCGGCGCCGCGCCCGCAGGGCGCCGCCCGCCAGCGCGAAGCCACCGAACATCATGGCCCAGGTCGCCGGTTCAGGCACCGCCGGGTTCTGATTGGGGAAGTTCTCGCTATAGTCCGTGTCCGAGAAGGCTTCGACCAGATAGCCATAGGTCGGATAGGGTCCGGCGACGCCGCCCGTCATGTTGTTGACCGCGAGCACCAGCGATCCGCCTGCCGCCACCTTCACCTGGAAGAAGGCGGGATTGCCGAAAATGTTGCCCGACCCGCCGAGGTCGCCGAGATAGTTGCTGGCCTTTGCGGCGGGATTGTAGCTGCCATCATAAGCCGCCGTGAACGTGCCGGCCGCATTATCGTCGATCGAGATCTGGTAATAGACGTCTTGCGTCGCATTGGCCGCGAAGCTGATCGCCAGCGTGTGATATTGATAGGTCGTCCCGACATTGAGTTCGCCCGGAAAGGGCTTGTCTGCCGACCAGTCGGCCGGAACGCCGTCGCGCGACAGGCGGCCGAGCTGGGTAGCGTCGCCCGCCACGAAGGTCGCCGAGTCCGAAACAAGGACGAGCGCCTGCGCCGGAGCGGCCGCGATGGTCATGGCCGCGAGCGCGATGCCGATGAGTTTGTTCATGATCGTCTCCCACGTCGCCACCCCCGAGATGGCTATCTCCCATGCGGAGCGCACCGTGCCGGCGACCTGTGATGGACCTACAGAAGGTTCCGGCCCGGCGCGAGACGTGCGTGCCCCGGCGCTTGTCCCGGCCTGGCACGCTTCGTTCCGGGATGGGACGTGCCCGCCGGTGCGGAGGGATGCGATACGCGCGGTCAATCGTCCGTCGCGGGGGGCCGCAGACTCTTCATCCCCTTGGTCCGGCTGGTCAGGTGATAGTTTCGGCAGAGCGCGCAGCGATAGGGGCGGAGCGTGACGTTGGCCCTGAGCGCGACGGCACGCGCTTCCTCCTCGGTCCGATAGCGCGCCTTCTTCCTGCAGATGCCGAGCGTCGTGCGCACGTCGATTTTGCCTCTGTCCTACAGCCACATCGCCATGGCACCGTCCGGACGGCGATACTCGGACAAGGCCGCGCCGCAAGAGGAATGGGCGAGAAAAACCAGCGTCGATAGTGTGACTTTAGTGTGACCTTTGGAAGGAAATTATGTGCAGCCGATCCTTCCATATCCGGACTTTGCAGCACCTGTCCTGTTCGTCGCATTGCGCCACCCCGGCTTCCCATGCAGTCTGGGCGCATGACCGACCAGACCCCCGCGAGCCTCCCGATCAGCCAGCGCGATCCCGCCAGCCTGCCGTGGTGGCTGGGCGCCGTGATCTACCAGATCTATCCGCGCAGTTTCGCGGACTCCAATGGCGACGGCATCGGCGACTTGCCGGGCATCACCGCCCATCTCGAATATGTCGCGAGCCTCGGCGTGGATGCCATCTGGCTCTCGCCCTTCTTCACCTCGCCGATGCGCGACTTTGGCTACGACGTGTCGGACTATTGCGACGTCGATCCCATCTTCGGCACCCTTGCCGATTTTGATGCACTGGTCGAGAAGGCCCATCGGCTCGGCCTGAAGGTCGTGATCGATCAGGTCTATGCCCATACGTCGGATCAGCATCCCTGGTTCGTCTCCAGCCGCAACGATCCCGAGGGGCCGCATGGCGACTGGTATCTCTGGCACGATCCCAAGCCGGAGGGCTCGCCGCCGTCCAACTGGCAGAGCGTGTTCGGCGGCCCGGCGTGGACGTGGGATGGACGGCGGCGGCAATATTATTGCCACAATTTCCTCAAGGAGCAGCCCCAGCTAGCCGGGCACAACCCGGCGGTGCAGCAGGCCCTGCTCGATGCCGCCCGCTTCTGGCTGGAGCGCGGGGTGGACGGCTTCCGCCTCGATGCGCTCAACTTCCTGATGCAGGACAAGGGCCTGCGCGACAATCCGCCGCAGCCACCGTCCGACCAGCCGCGCACGCGCCCGTTCGACTATCAGCGCCGCCTCTACAATCAGGGCCATCGCGACATCCCGAAGTTCATCGAGCGGATCAGCGCGCTGGTCGCGGACTATGGCGCCTTCACCGTGGCCGAGATCGGCGGCGAGGATTCGTTGCGGGAGATGAAGCTCTACACGCGCGGCGAGACGCGGCTGAACACCAGCTACGGCTTTGACTTCCTCTATGCCGAGGGGCTGACCCCGGCGGTCATCGCGGCGGCGGCGGGGCAATGGTCCGATCGGCCGGGCACCGGCTGGCCGAGCTGGGCCTTCGAGAACCACGATGCGCCGCGCGCCATCTCGCGCTGGCTCCCCGCGGATGCCGACGACACCACGCGCACGCGCTTCGCCGCGATGAAGATGCTGCTGCTGCTCTGCCTGCGCGGCAACATCTTCCTCTATCAGGGCGAGGAGCTGGGCCTCACGCAGGTCGATATCCCGTTCGAGGATCTGCAGGATCCCGAGGCGATCGCCAACTGGCCGCTCACCTTGAGCCGCGATGGCGCGCGCACGCCCATGCCCTGGAGCGCCAAGGCGCAGCATGGCGGCTTCTCCAGCTTCAAGCCGTGGTTGCCGCTCGGCGCCGACCACGCCGCGCTGGCCGTCGACGCGCAGGAGAAGGAGCAAGGCTCGCTGCTCAACCTCACGCGCGCGCTGCTCGCCTTCCGCAAGGCCCATCCGGCGCTGCGCTGGGGCGCGATCAGGTTCCGCCTCGTCGGCGAGCATGTGCTGCTGTTCGAGCGCCGCTTCGGCGACGAGACGCTGCGATGCCTGTTCAATCTGGGGGCGGAGGATGCCGTCTGGCCCAAGGGCCTGCCCGCGCTGGTCGAGCCGTTGATCGGTGTCGGCGGCGCAGGGCAGGGCAGGCTGCCGGGCTATTCCGGCTGTGTGATCGGTGGATGAAAACCAACCAGTGCTCCTGCGAAAGCAGGAGCCCGGGGCAGTGATGGACGGCCGCCGAGTCCAGTGCGCCTGCTTTCGCAGGAGCACGGAGCCAGCAATGTCGCGTTTTCAGGCCTCTTCCCGCGCCACGAAGTTCGTGTGGTTCGGCATCGCCAGCGCCGCCGCCACGCCGGGCCGCGCGCGCATTCGCGCCAGCCAGGCCATCGCATTGGGCGTGCGCTCGTCGTTCCACAGATGCGGATGCCCGCGCGGCATGCCGTTGGCCATGGCGAACACCGCGATGTCGGCGAGGCTGAACTGGTCCGCGACCAACCAGTCATGCCCGGTGAGCGCTGTCTCCACCCGGTCCGTCACCTCGGCGAGATTGTGCCGCCAGGTCTCCAACTCGCGCTCGGTGAAGCCGCCGCTCGCCGCCAGCGCCCATTTGTCGCGCTTCTCCTTGAGCGGGATGCGGGAAAGGCGCTGCTCGAACTCGCCTTCGGGCAATGACTTGGCGAGGCCGGGGATCAGCGCGTGCCAGGCGAGGAAGGAGAGGGAGGGGCGGAACACCTCGTCCACATATTTCGTCCAGACCCGCATCAGGTGCTGGTCGTACAGGTCGTGCGGCTTGAGCGCCGGCCCGTCGAAAGCGTCGTCGATATATTCGTTAATGATCGTGGACTCGGTAAGAACGCGTCCGTCATGCACAAGTGTCGGCACTTGTCCTGCCGGATTGATCTTCAGATAGTCCGGGTCATGTTGTTCGAATTTCGTCAGATTTATGTAATGACTATTGAAGGAAACCCCCTTCTCATGGATCGCCTGGAGAACCTTCAGACTGTTGGAGCCGGGTTCACCATGATAGAGGTCGACGGGCATTTTCTGTCTCCGATTGTTTATTGACAGCCGCGGCAAAACTGTGTCGAAGGCGGCCAAAATAGTTGTGTGAGGAAATAATAACATGAAGAGCGTGTCGGGCGCCGTGGCTTTTGTGACGGGTGGGGCTGGCGGAATCGGGCTCGGCATGGCGCGGGCACTGGCCGAGGCCGGCGCGAAGGTCGCGATCTGCGATCTCAACCGGGATCGGCTGGCCGAGGCCGGCGAGATCGCCGCGCAGGAAGGCTGGGCCGACCGTTTCGCCTCGTTCGTGCTCGATGTGACCGACCGCCCCGGCTACGCCGCCGCGCTCGAGGAAACCGAAGCCAAGCTCGGTCCGCTCCAGATCCTCGTCAACAATGCGGGCGTCGGCATTGCCGGCCCGGTCGATGAAGCGACCCATGCCGACTGGGACTGGGGCGTGGGCGTCAACCTCATCGGCGTCGCCAATGGCCTCGTCGCCGGCCTGCCGCGTATCAAGGCGCATGGGCGCGGCGGCCACGTCGTCAACACCGCGTCCGAGGGCGCCATCATGAGCGCGCGGCTGACGCGCGGCATCTACGCGCCGACCAAGGCGGCGGTGATCTCGCTCACCGAGCATCTGCGCGTCGAACTGGAGGAGAAGGGGCTGGACATCGGCACCACGGTGGTCTGCCCCGGTCCGGTCGCGACCAACATCGCCGAGACCGAGACGATGCGCCCCACCGAGTTCCAGGTCGAGAGCCCGTTCCGCTCGCGCGACAATCCGCACGGAGCGCTGCCGGCCAATCCCTCTGGCGTGAACTACTGGCTCGATCCGCTGCTGGTCGGCCACCAGACGGTCCACGCGATCCTCGCCAACAAGCTCTATGTCGTCACGCATCCGGCCTTCATCGACTCCGTGAAGGCGCGTCACGCGGCGATCGAGGCGGCCATGGCCGAGGATTATCTGCCCCGCGCGTGAGTGACGGGCCACGATCCTATCCCCGGCTCTCCGTCGCCCTGATCTCCGCGATCCGGGCGGCATAGGGCCGCAGACCGAAGATCATGACGATGATCGCGAGCGGCATCATCACTGCGGCCGACCCGGCGAGCGCGTAGCGCAGCCCGGCCTCGTCGCCGACGACATGCTCGGTGATCGCGGCGATGAAGCTGGGGCCGATGCCCTGTCCCGCGAGCGTGAAGGTGAGCAGGTAGAGCGCCGTGATCTGCCCGCGCATATGCCCCGGCACCACGCTCTGCAGCGCCGCATTCTGCGTCGGAGCGCCCATCAGCGCGGCGAGGCTGGCGACGCCCGAGATGGTGACCGACACCCACGGATTGTCCACCAGCGGATAGGCGACCATGCAGGGCGTCGCGATGATCCAGCCCGTCAGCACGACGCGCAGATTGGCGTTGTCATACTTCTTGGCCAGCCATTCGGAGAGGAACGAGCCGAGGAACACCCCGGCGACGCCCGTGATGAGCGAGACGATGCCGCTGACCAGCGCGACCTGTGCCGGCGACCAGCCATAGGTGCGGGTCAGGAAGGCGGGGCGCCACATGCCCGCGCCGCCGCTCTCGATGCCGCTCACCAGCAGCGCGATGAAGAGCGGCGCGAACAGCCGCCAGTTCTCCTTCATAAAGCGCAGGATGCCGCCGAAGCTTTCGGCCTTCACCGGCCCGCCCTGCCGCTTCGGCTCGGGCAGCGAATACATCATGAGCGCGAAGAAAAGCCCCGGCAGCCCGATGATGAAGAAGACGGCCTGCCAGGGGCGAGGCGTCCCGATCACCGGGAAGTTCGGCATTTCAATGGTCTCGAGCCAATGGATGACGAAGGCGCTGAAGATCATCGCCACCGCCGTCCCGGCCACCGATCCCATGTTGAGCACCGCGATCGCGCGGGCGAGGCGCTCGCGCGGGAACATGTCGGCGATCATCGAGAAGGTGGCGGGGCCGTTGACCGACTCCCCCGCGCCAACCGCGGCACGGCACAGGAACAGCTGGACGAAATTGTTCGCCAGCCCGGACATCGCGGTGCTGAGGCTCCAGAACGCGACACCGATCGTCAGGATCGTCTTGCGGCTGTAGGTGTCGACCAGCTTGGAGAGCGGCACGCCGAGGCCGAGATAGAAGACCGCGAAGGCAAGACCCAGCAGCAGGCCGATCTGCCCGTCGCTCAGGTCCATGTCCTTCTTGATCGGCTCGACCAACAGCGAAAGGATGCTGAGGTCGAGCTGGGCGGACATGCGCACCAGCGCCAGCACGCCCATCGCGGTCCACGCCTGGCGCGGCGAGGGCCAGCTGAGGCCGCTCGGGGCGGTCGATGTGGTGGCGGTGGCCGGCGCCCCCTGCGCCCCGGTTGTCGCCACGGTCAGGCGGCTGCTTCGTTCTGGCGGCGGCGGAACTCGTAGGTGTCGATCTCGTCGCCGCTTTCGTTGATCGTGGCGCGGCGCATGTCGCGGCGATACTGGTCGGTGTCGAGCGGCGTCGCGGCGTGCAGCGCGAAGCGGTTATCCCAGATCACGATGTCGCCGACCGTCCAGTGGTGGCGGTGGACGAACTGGGGCTGGGTGACGATGCCGTAGATCTGCTCGACCAGTTCATGGCCTTCCTCCTCCGACATGCCCTCGACGCCGACGCAGTGGCCGCCGACGAACACCGCCTTGCGGCCATCGCCCGAGACGCGCACCAGCGGGTGCAGCACCGGCGGCATCGGCATGTTGGCCTTCATTTCCTCGGTGACTTCCAGGCCGGCATATTTGCGGCCCATCCAGAAGTCGTGAATGCCCATCTTGCCGTCGATCTTGTCCTTGATCTCCTGCGGCAGCGCCGCGTAGCCGGCGCGCAGGTCGACGAAGAGCGTGTCACCACCGACCTCGGACGGAGGGCATTCGACGCCGCGCAGCATCGACCATTTGCTCGGCAGCGGGTTGAACGAGCTGTCGGCATGGAAGCGCTCGGCGCCCTTGGCGACATTCTGGCTGGCTGGCGTGAGCGGCCGGATGTTACCGTCCGGGTCGAGATTGCCGGCGAAGAAGAGCTCGGGGGCCATGCGGCCGCGCGGGCGCGTGCCATAGCCCGGCGGCAATTCCAGCGGGCCGAAGAGACGGGCGAAGCGGATCTGCTCCTCGTCGGTGATCGGGCCCTGCCGCACGACGCAGACGCCATGCTTGTCCATCGCGTCCTGGACGGCCCTGCGCAGTTCCTCGGTCGGCTCGGGGGTGAGGTCGGCGCCGACTATCTCCCCGAAGAACAGCGGGTGCAGCTGGTTGACGGCAATCATGGGAGGCTCCTCTCTCTCGCGTCCGGGCCGGACTCGCGCCGATGCGGGCACATTGACTTTGTTCGCCCTCATCTGAACCGCTGCCGGGCGGCAAGTCAAGATGGTTGTGAAATCCAACCATTGCATTACTGCGTAATTTTGACGTGGCCGGGGAACCGGCTATAGCGGGGTGCTGACCGAGGCTTTCAGGCAAGGCATCCCATGACGACGCAGATACAGGATCCACCGGCGACCGAGGAAATGGATCTGGGCCTGCTCGGGGAGAGTATCGGTCCCGCCACGCGGCTGCTCCGCAACCTGCTTTCCTCGCGCATCGTCCACGCTTTCGAGCCGTTCGGTCTGCGCTCGGGCACCTTCTCGACCATGGCGCTGATTGCCGCCAATCCCGGCTGCTCCCAGTCGGAGATCGCGCGGCACATTGGCACCGACAAGTCGATCGTGGTCGCCATCGTCGACGATCTGGAGCGCAAGGGGCTCGCCGAGCGCCGCCGTTCCACGCAGGATCGCCGCCGCAACGCGCTCACGCTGACGGAGGAGGGGCTGCGCGTGATGCAGGATCTCGACCGGATCGGCCGGGACGTGGAAGCGCCGATCCGCGAAGCGCTGTCGGTGCAGGAAGTGGCGCAGCTCATCCAGCTGACACGCCGCGCCGTCGATGCGCTCATGGCGACCGAGCAGGGCTGAGCCCGGCTTGCTGTCGCCGCGTGAAAGGCGCGCAAAATCGCCGTTGCCCGGTATTACTTACCATGTTAAACGCTTTGGCGTTGTTTGTTTACGCTTGCGAGTCCGGCAGCGATGCTTAGCATGCGAGCGGTCGAATCCCGGTTTCGCGTGCGTCGCGGAGCCATCCGAGCCAGCAGCAGGTTGACGGGCGTTTGTGACCTTCCTTCCTGCGCGGAGATCTTGAGGAGAGTGAGCATGGCCCAGAACCCCGAAGGCGTTTTCGTGAAGAATCCGGACAAGGTCTGGATCAACGGCGAATGGCGCGCCCCGCACAGCGGCCGCATGATCGAGCTGGTCTCGCCGAACACCGAGCAGGTCGTCGGCGCCGTGGCTGAGGCTGACGAAGCAGACATGGACGCCGCCGTCGCCGCCGCGCGCGAGGCGTTCGATCGTGGCCCCTGGCCGAAGATGAGCGTCGGCGAGCGCAACGAGATCATGAAGAAGATCAGCGCCCACCTGCGCACCCGCGAGCCCGAGCTCGCCAAGGCCTGGACGGCGCAGATGGGCGGCCTCGCCGTCATGGCGCCCGGCCTCGTCGCCGGCGGCACCGGTCAGTATGACATGGTCCGCGAAGTCGGCGCCAACTTCGAATATGTGAAGCCCGTCGACACCGATGCGGCCGGCAAGGCCTATATCGTCTCCGAGCCGGTCGGCGTCGTCGCCGCGATCGCGCCGTGGAACGCGCCTTATGGCCTGATGGCCACCAAGGTCGCCAATGCGCTCATCACGGGCTGCACGGTCATCATGAAGCCGTCGCCGGAAACCCCGCTTGAAGCCTATATCATCGCCGAGGCTTGCGAGGCCGCCGGCGTGCCCAAGGGCGTCGCCAACCTGGTCTGCGGCCATCGCGAGGCGGCCGATCACATGGTCAACAACCATGGCGTCGACAAGGTGAGCTTCACCGGTTCGACCGCCGCCGGCAAGCGCATCGCCAGCGTCATGGGCGAGCGCATCGGCCGCTACACGCTGGAACTGGGCGGCAAGTCCGCCGCCATCGTGCGCGACGACTATACCGCCGAGCAGACCGCCAAGCTGATGGCCGGCACGATCACGCTGCTTTCCGGCCAGGTCTGCGCCATGCTGACCCGTCTCATCGTGCCCAAGGCGCGTCATGACGAGATCACCGACGCGCTGGCCGCCGAGTTCAAGAAGATCCAGATCGGCTATTCGGACGATCCGTCGACCCAGCTCGGCCCGCTCGCGATGAAGCGCCAGCTCGAGCGCGTCGAGATGTATATCGAGGAAGGCAAAAAGACCGCCGACCTCGTCACCGGCGGCAACCGCCCGACGCATCTCAACCAGGGCTATTTCATCGAGCCGACCATCTTCGCCAATGTCGACAACAGCTCGCGCATTGCCCAGGAAGAGATCTTCGGCCCGGTGCTCTCGATCATCCCCGTCGAGGACGAGGAACATGCGATCGCGGTGGCCAACGACAGCAACTATGGCCTCTCGGGCTCGGTGCTGACCAACGACCCGCAAAAGGCCTATGATGTCGCTCGCCGCGTGCGCACCGGCGGCATCGCGCAGAACGGCCTCAAGGTCGACTGGGCGCTGCCGTTCGGCGGCTACAAGCAGTCGGGCATCGGCCGCGAGGGCGGCGTGCCGGGTCTCTCTGCCTATCTCGAGACCAAGGTCATGCTGATGGATCAGCCGGTCAACGCGCATTGATGCGCTGCTCGGTGCTCTGAGAGGGCCCTGAGAAATAGTCTGGCGGCGCCGGGGCGAAATGCTCCGGCGCCGCTGGCGTTTTGGATGCGGCGCTGTCGGCGGAGCGAACGTTGCGGATGGCAGAGATTCCCGCGCTCGCACCTTGTCTCCAGCGTCGTTTCGCCCCAAAGGACTGAGTCAACAAAGGGGTTCGAGAGAGGGCGCTGGACGGCATGAAGAGATTTCTGGGCGCGCTCTGCCTGCTGGCGCTGGCTGCCTGTTCGGGTCAGGGCGACGGCGGATCGGCGCATCTTGCCGGCGACAACTGGGTCACGCCCGGCGGCGATCCCGGCAAGTCGCACTTCTCGACCCTCGCCGACATCAACCGCGACACCGTCGGGCGGCTGGGGCTCGCCTGGTCCGCCGATCTCGGCACCTATCGCGGCCTCGAAGCGACGCCCGTGGTTGTCGACGGTGTGCTCTACACAAGCGGTGTTGCGGGCCGCGCCTACGCCTTTGATGCGGCGAGCGGCAAGGAACTCTGGCGCTACGAGCCCGATGTGGACATGCAGGTCAACCGCACGGTCTGCTGTGACATGGTCAATCGCGGCGTCGCGGTAGCGCGGGGCAAGGTGTTCGTCGCGACACTGGACGGCTGGATGGTGGCGCTCGACGCGAAGACGGGCAAGCCGCTGTGGCGCAGCGATGCCATCGTCGATCGCAAGCGCGGCGACAATTCGACCGGCGCGCCGGAAGTGGCGGGCGACGTCGTCGTGATCGGCAATGGCGGCGCCGAATATGACGTGCGCGGCTATGTGAGCGCGTTCGACCTCGAGACGGGCAAGCTCGCCTGGCGTTTCTTTACCGTGCCGCGCGACCCCAAGCTCGGCCCGCAGGATCATCCCGACCTCGAACCCGCGCTCAAGACCTGGGACCCCGACAGCCGCTGGGATGTCGGCGGCGGCGGCACGCCGTGGGACGCGATCAACTACGACGCCGAGACGGGCCTCGTGCTGGTCGGCACCGGCAATGGCGGGCCCTATGCGGTTTCGAAGCGGTCGCCCAAGGGCGGCGACAATCTCTATCTGGGATCGATCGTCGCGCTCGATGCGAAGACCGGCCGCCTCAAGTGGCACTATCAGGAAACGCCGGGCGACAATTGGGACTTCACCTCGACCCAGCCGATGATCCTGACGCGCATGACGATCGACGGCGAGGAGCGGCCCGTGGTGCTCCACGCGCCCAAGAACGGCTTCATGTATGTGCTGGATCGGCGCGACGGGAAGCTGCTGCGCGCCAATGCGCTGGTGCGGATGAATTGGGCGAACGGCGTCGACATGAAGACCGGCCGGCCCAATCTGACGCCGGAAAAGTCCGACTATACGGATGGACCGAAGATCGTGTTCCCCGGTTCGCCGGGTGCGCGCAACTGGCATCCCGCCGCCTATGATCCCGAGAGCGGGCTCTACATCGGCACCGTGCAGGATATGGGCAATGCGATCTACATGACGCCGGGGCAAAAGCCCGTGGCGCGCCGCATGCTCAACAATGACGCAGCCCTCCTGTTCACGTCTGATCTGCAGGCGATCCTGCCGACGCTGCCGCCGCCGCTGCGCGACGCGATCGCGGCGCGGCCGGAAATGGCCTGGGTCAAGGCGAACCCGGCCAGCACGGAGTTGCGCGCGCTCGATCCGCTGACCGGCAAGACCAAATGGGCCGTGAAGATGGGCGGATGGCAGGATCGCGGCGGCGCGCTGGCGACGGCGGGCGGCCTCGTCTTCCAGGGCAGCGTCGACGGCAAGCTGCGCGCCTTCGACAAGGCGAGCGGCAAGTTGCTCAGGGAGATCGACACAGGCACCGCGATCCTGGCCGCGCCGATGACCTACAAGGTCGGCGGGGTGCAATATGTGGCGGTGATGGCAGGCTGGGGCGGGGGCGGCTATCCGTTCGTGCCGCCTTACTCGGCCGCCTACAAGCGCAGCAATCAGGGCCGCATCCTGGTCTTCAAGCTGGACGGCAGCGCTGTCCCGCTGCCGCCGGAGCTGCCCGCGCTGACCGTCGCGCCCGAGGCGCCGAAGCAGGCGCCGGGCGTCACGCCGGAGACGATCGCGCAGGGCATGACCTTGTTCTTCGGCCATTGCGGGCTATGCCACAGCAACCAGCCGCGCTCGATCACGCCGGACCTGCGCCGGATGAGCGAGGGCTCGCATGCGGCGTTCCGGCAGATCGTTCTGCAAGGGCTGCTGGTGCCGAACGGCATGCCGAGCTGGGACGACCGGCTGACCGAGAAGGACGTGGACGCGATCCACGCCTATCTCATCGATCTCCAGGCCAAGGCGCGCGCCGAGGAACTGCAGAAGCAGAAGCGCGGATTGCCGCTGGACGCGACCGGCGTGACTATATTGTCAAGTTATTGAGACGCACGAGGCCTGCCCGGCGGGCCCGTTGAGGAACTAGAAGGAAGAATCGATGACCTACTCCACCCTCGACAATCCCGTCCTCGAATTCGCCTTCGAGTGCCGCCTTCAGTTCACCCGCGTCCACGCGATCCCGAACGTCCACAATGGCGGCTTCCGTTCGGCGGTGCTTGTCGATTCCGGCCATTTCGAGGGGCCGCGGCTGCGCGGCAAGGCCGTGCCCAATTCGGGCGGCGACTATGCGCATTTCCGCGATGACGACACGGCCGTGTTCGATGCGCGCTATCTGCTCGAGACCGACGACGGCGAGATCATCTACATGCAGAACAAGGGCTATCTCTGGGGCCGCAAGCCAGACTCGATGCAGCGCCTGCGCGCCTGGGCCTTCGAGGGCGGCGATCCGGTCGCACATGAGGATTATTACCTCCGCGCGCAGCCGACGTTCGAGACCAGCAAGGGCAAATATGACTGGATGACGCGTCATGTCTTCATTGGCGTCGGCGAGCGCAAGCCCGACGGCAATTTCGTGCGCTATTATGCGCTGACCTGAGGCGAGCGAGGGCGCGCGGCGAATTGCAAAGACAATGCGCAGGGCCTGTGCTAACCGCCCTTATCGCCGCGACCCTGGCCCGCAAGCTATCGCTGTGACTGAGAGACCATCGCGCTCCCGCTTGCTGTTCGGGAAGAGCCTGATGGAAAATTCCAATCATATGTTGTTTGGCGTGCTGGCCGCGTCGCCCTCCGGCCGGAGCGCCGCTGCATGAGCCGCGCGGTCACAATCGATGCGCCTATGCAGACAGTCACCGAACTGTGCGAAAAACATGCCATCGGCATTTCGGTCATCGAGCCGCTGCCGTCGGGCGGGACCCGCGTGGTGCTCAACAACAGCGATGATGCCGCGAGAGTCCGCCTGAGCATGAAGGCCATGCTCATCGACGGACCAGTCGTCCGTTCGCCGCTTTATGCCTGCCGGACGCTCACGCCCTATAGCTGAGCAGCCACAGCGGGGTGGAGATCACCCGCGCGTCACCACCGCTTCCGCCTCGATCTCGCATTTCCAGGCCGGGCTGTAGAGCGCGGCGACCTGGACAAGGGTGCCGACCGGGCGGGTGGGCTTCATCGCGCGGGTGAAGGCGGCGCTGACGGCGTCCGCGTCGGCAATGTCGGTCACGAACATGCGGACGCGCACGACGTCGAGCGCGGTGCCGCCCAGTTCCTCGATATGCGCGACGATCTGGCGGAAACAGTCGTCCGCCTGCGCGCCGGCGTCCAGCACCTCGCCCGGCAGCATGTTGGCGACGGTGCCGGCCACGAAGATGTGATCGCCCACGCGCAGCGCACGGGTGAAGCCGATCTCCTCCTCGAAAGAGGAGAGGGGCGGGATGCTCTTGCGCTCGGTCATCGCGATAATCTCCTCAGTCGATCGTCAGGCCCTGCGGACGCCAGGTGTCGGTGGTGCTGGTTATGGAGGCGGTCGCGATTTCCAGCCAGAAGGGCTTGAAGCCGATCAGCACGAAGTCCTTCGGGAAATCCGGAAAGTAACTTGCAAGCGCCGCGCCCTTGTAGGGGTTCTTGTTGGCGATGAACCATGCGTCCTTCATCACGCGCGCCTCGCCCATCAGGCTCGCATAGGCGGCGCTGGCATCATCAGCGAAATGGAGCGTGGCGGCGCGGTTCTGCGCGATCTGCTCGAGCTTGCGGGTGCCGGGGCGCGTCGCCATCCACAGCATGAAGTCCTCGTCCGGCGCCGAGACCAGCACGGTGCGGGCGCGCGGCATGTTCTGGGCGTCGACGGTGATCAGCGTCGTGAACATGTCCTTGCCGATCAGCGCGCGGGCCGCCGCGAGCATCGCTGCCGGCTCGGCGGTGCGATAATGCTCGGGGACGGCCGGCTGTGCCTGAGCGGCCCCCGCGCTTGCCGCGATTGCCGCCAGCGTCGCGCCGATCAGCAGTTCGCGCCGGTCGGGCGTCATGAAGGCGGCAGCATCGCGCATTCGACATTGGCGATCTTGCCGTCGCGGAGCGTGTAGAAGATGAACTGCCGCAATTCCTGCACCTCACGGGCTTTGATCGGGAAGAGCCCCGGCGCGCCGTTGGCGTCCAGCGTCGCGCGGTCGAGGTCGCGATGGGCCGCGATGCGCACGGTCGCGTCAACGGCGGTCAGCGTGTCGCTGGCGGCGAAGTTCCGGACGCTGACGCTCTCGTGCACATAAGCGTGCAGGAAGGTGTAGAAGCGCTTCATGTCCGCGCGCGAGCGGATCGCCACGCCGAAGAAGTCCATGGCCATCGGTTCCGCGTAGAAATCGCAGACCGCGTCATAGTCCTTCGCGTTGAACGCGGCGAGATAGCGCTCGTAGTCGGCGCGGTTCATGCCGGTTGCGGCGCGGCGCCCTTGGCCGCGGCGATCAGCATGTCCCGATTGTCCTCGATCATCTGGCGGACCGAGCGGGCGGGGCGGCCGGTGAGCGCCTCGACATCGTCGGAGCGGATCGCGAGATAGCCGTCGCGGATCGCCTGGCCGAACGTGACCATGTCGTCGCTGTTCCAGGGGATGCCGCTCACATACTGGTCGTCGACCGGGCGGCGCGGAATGCCCATCGCGTCGAAGATGGCATATTGGCCCTCGTCGTCGACCTTTACATGCTCGACCGGGCAGCCCGTGATCTCGGTAATCAGCGCCGCGACCTCGTCGAAGGTCTCCAGCTCCGGGCCGGTGATGTTGTAGATCTTGTTCTCGTGGCCGGGCGTGGTCAGCACCGCAGCGGCGCTCGCGACGCAATCGTCGCGCCAGACCATCGCTTCCCGGCCATCGCCCGAATTGCTGAACCACTTGCCCGTGGCGAGCACGTTCGGCCCGGCCATCAGGATCATCGCGTCGGCATAATGCGCGTCGCGCAGCGCGGTCCAGGCCATGCCCGAGGCGCGCATCGCATTCTCGGTCTCGATATGGTCGTGGCGCACCTCGGCGGGGTTGTTCGGGTCGTCGATGCCGATGAAGCTCGTGTAGAGGACGTGGGCGACGCCCGCGGCCGCGGCCGCATCGATCGCCGCCTTGTGCTGCACGACGCGCGCGCCGACGCGGGTGCCGGAGATGAGCAGCATCTTCTCAGCGCCTTTCACGGCCTCGGCCAGCGTCTCCGGCTTGTCATAGTCGCCGTAGCGCACGTCGCAGCCTTGCGCCGCGCGGGGGGCGAGCTTGGCCGGCGAGCGGGTGATGAGGATGAGCCGGTCAGCAAGACCCTTGGCGATCAGCATGTCCGTCGCCGCCTGTCCATATTGGCCCGAGGCGCCGGTGATCACGATCTTGCCCTGGCTGCTCATTCTCTCTCCTTTTCGATTGGTCTCGTCTCTGCCGTCACCCCGGTCGTTACCGGGGCGACGAACGGGACTTTATCAATCTCACTTCGCGGGGCAACTGCTCGCGGCGCTGGCGTCGAGATCCAGGCACTTGCCGTCGATGCCGGTCGCGGGGAGCTTGAGGCCGATCTGCGCGGCGAGGGTGGGGAGAATGTCCACCGTTTCGACGCCCATCGGCTGCTCCATATGCACCATGTCCTTGCGCCAGAAGAGCATCGGCACGCGACGGTCATAGTCCCAGGGGCTGCCATGGGTGGACACATAGCCGCCGCTGCCGTCCGCGATGGGCGTGACGCGGGGCTTGAGCAGTACGACGAGGTCGCCGGAGCGCTCGGGGTCGAAGCTTGCCTTGGCGGTGGTGAGCAGCGACCAGCTCTCCGGCGGGCCTGAAGGGGCCGGCGCGGCCGCCAGTTCGGCATGGGTGAAGACGGTCTGAACCTGCGGGTTGGCGAGGAACAGGGCCTTCGCCTCCTTGAGCACGGTTGCGCGCTGGGCGGCGGTGAGCGCCTTGCTCACATACATGTCGCCGAACGGACCTGTGCCGTCGATCAAGAGGCCCGGCAGGCCGGTCTTGGCCTGGAGCGCGGTGTTGACCGCCTTGGGATAGAGCGCCGGATCGACGCGCTGGGCATCGCCCACGGCCTGTTCGCGCTGGCGCTCGGGCAGGTCGAGGCCGCCATGGTCGGCGGTCAGCGTCACCAGATAGTCGATGCCCGCCGCGTCCAGCCTGTCGAGGAACTGGCCGAGATTCTGGTCGAGATTGGCCATCTGGATGCACATCTCGGCGCCGCGCGTGCCGTAGGTGTGGCCGACATAATCGGTCGCGGAGAGGCCCATGATGAGCAGGTCGGTCGCCGGCCCCTTGCCGAGTTGCTGGTCGTCGACCAGCCGGCTCGCCAGCGCCAGCACCGCCGCATCATATTCCGGGGAGGCGCGGAAGGCGCGGAAATCGCCGCCCTTGCGCGCGAAATGGCCGTTGCCGACCGAGACCTTGTCGTTGACCCGCACGGCGCGGTCCACGTCCTTGCAGAAGTCGGGCACGTCCATCGCCGGGCGATCGGCGTCCATCATCATCTTCACGGCGGCGTTGACCTGCGCGACCAGCGGCGTGACGGGCGTGCCCTTATAGCTGGTGAAGCCGTTGGCCGAGCCGTGCCACCAGATCTGGTCGACCTTCTTGCCGCCCATCATGATCGCCGCGCGATCCTTGCCCGCGACCGAGATGACCTTTGCCGCGGGATTGGCGTCCTTCATGTATCCGCCCAGTGTCGGCACCCGCAGAAACTGGTTGGACGCGGTGTAATCGCGCGAGCTGCTGCCCGGCACGCTCGGATCCTCGGAGCAATAGACGGTCTTGTCCGGGCGGGCGATGCCCTGGCTGATCCACTCATTGGCGACAATGCCGGTATGGCCGGGCCGGTTGCCAGTCAGGATGGTCGAGTGGCCGGGGCAGGTCTCGGTGGCGGCATGGCTCTGATAGCCCTTGGGAAATACCACACCCTGTTCGAGCCGCTTGAGGCCGCCCGTGAAATACTGCCGATATTCGCCGAAGAGATCCGCGGAGAACTGGTCGACCGACACGACGACGAGCAGGCGGGGAGGCGTGACGGCCGGCGGTCCGACGGGCGCCGGCTGCGCGAGGGCGGGAACGGCCGCCAGAGCGAAGGCGCCAGTCAGAAGGCGGGCGAGGCTGCGCGACATGAGATTCTCCTTGGGAAGCGGCGAGGCTACGCCTAGATAACCGGCCGATGAACCGATCCATGGACTTTCCTCTGCGCTGGCTCAATGGCCTTTTGATGACCATCGCCCTGATGGTGCTGAGCGCGCTGTTTGGCGTCTCGGCGGCGCGGTCGCAGAACGGCGGAGCTTTCGCGCCGCAGGGCGATCCGCACATCGCCGCCTCGTTGCTGGCCGACAGCGCCACGCCCAGGGCGGGCAGCACCGTCACGCTCGCCATCCTGATGAAGCCCGAGAAGGGCTGGCACGGCTATTGGGAAAATCCGGGCGATGCGGGCGCCGGCATGGACGTGACCTGGGAAACACCGGCCGGCGTCGCGGTCGGTCCGTTCCGCTATCCTGTGCCCGAGCGGCTGGTGATCGCGGGACTCATGAACCATGTCTTCGAGCATGACTATGCGGTGCTGCTCGACGTCAAGATCCCGGTGGGACTCGCGCCAGGCACCTCCGTGCCGATCCGCGGCAAGGCGCGCTGGCTCGCCTGCACGGACAGCATCTGCGTGCCCGAACAGGGCGAGATCGCGACCACGCTGACGATCGGCGACGGCACCGTCCGGCCGGAAGATCGTGCCCGGTTCGATGCCTTCCGCGCCAAGTTGCCGCGCCCGCTCGATCAGCAGGCGAGCTATGCGGTGACAGACAAGCGCATCGCCATCGCCGTGCCCTATCCCGCCTCGGCGCCCGTCGGCCAGCCCTGGTTCTTCGCGCTCAGCCAGCAGCGCATCCTGTATGCCGAAAAGCAGCAGGTGCGGCGCGTGGGCGATACGCTGGTCATCGAGACGGCGGTGCCGGACGATGCGGCCGCGACGGGTCCGATCGAGGGCGTGCTCGCGGTGAGCGGGGACGTTGCGCTGCGGATCAGGGCGATGCCGGGCGAGGTGCCCAGTGGCGGTCAGATCGTAGGCGGTGCGGTGGGCCAGGCGCCTGCCGGGCAGTGGTCGTGGCCGGTCGTGCTGTTCGCGCTGGGCGGCGCCTTCCTGGGCGGCCTCATCCTCAACATCATGCCCTGCGTCTTCCCGATCCTCAGCTTGAAGGCGATCAGCCTCGCCAAGGCGGGCGGCGACGAGCGTCAGGTCCGCAGCGAGGCCGTCGCCTATACGCTGGGGATCCTGCTCACCTGCCTCGCGCTGGGCGCGCTGATGCTCGCCATCCGCGCGGGCGGCGCGCAGATCGGCTGGGCCTTCCAGCTACAGGATCCGCGCGTCATCGCGTTGCTGCTCATCCTCATGGTGGCGATCACGCTCAACCTGCTGGGGGCGTTCGAGATTGGAACGATCAGTGTGGGGCAGGACAAGGCAGGGCAGGGCGGCCATGCCGGCGCCTTCTGGACCGGCGCGCTCGCCGCCTTCGTGGCGACCCCCTGCACCGGCCCGTTCATGGGCGCGGCGATGGGCGCGGCCCTGGTACTGCCCTGGCCGCTGGCGCTGAGCGTGTTCGCCGGCCTTGGCCTCGGCCTGGCCTCGCCGTTCATCGCCATTGCCTGGCTCCCCGCGCTGCGCCGACTGATGCCGCGTCCGGGCACCTGGATGACCACCTTCCGCCGGATCATGGCCGTGCCGATGGGGCTGACGGCGCTCGGTCTGCTGTGGCTGCTCTCGCGGCAACTCGGGACCGGCGGCATCGCGCTCGGCATCGCGCTGGCGTTGGTCGCCACCGTCGCGCTCGTGCTGATCGGCCGCCGCCAGCGGACCGGCGAGGGCGTGAACTGGGCGCTTGGCGGCGTCGCGGTCGTCCTGCTCGGCACTGCCGCCATCGCCGCGCCGCCGCTGGTGCGCGCGGACAAGGTGGAGGCAGGCGCGGGACTGCTCGGCGAGCCGTTCAACGATGCCAGGCTTGCGGCGCTGCGGCAGGCGAAGAAACCCGTCTTCCTCTATTTCACTGCCGACTGGTGCCTCACCTGCAAGGTGAACGAAGCGAACGCCATCGACACCGACGATGTGCGCGACGCTTTCAAGAAGGGCGGCATGGAAGTGATGGTGGGCGACTGGACCAATGCCGATCCGGCGATCAGCCGGTTCCTGGAAGCCAATGGCCGCTCCGGTGTTCCGCTCTACCTCTATTACGCGCCCGGCGCCGCCGAGCCGCGCGTGCTGCCGCAGGTGTTGACACCGGCGACGCTGACCGGGCTGGTCGGGGCCGCTTCCTGACATGGCGAAGATGCGGCTGGACCAGCTGCTCGTCGAGCGCGGGCTAGCGGAGAGCCGCACCCGCGCGCAGGCGCTGATCATGGCCGGCAACGTGCTGGTTGGCGACAAGCCGGTCGACAAGCCGGGCCAGGGCGTGGCCGAGGACGCCGCTATCTCGCTCAAGGGCAAGGACCATCCCTGGGTGTCGCGCGGCGGCCTCAAGCTCGCGCATGCTCTCGATCATTTCGCGCTCGACGTCACCGGGCTGGTCGGCCTTGATGTGGGCAGCTCGACCGGCGGCTTCACCGACGTGCTGCTGACCAACGGCGCGTCACGGGTCTATGCGGTCGACAGCGGCACCAACCAGCTTGCCTGGAAGCTGCGGCAGGATCCGCGCGTCATCGTCCATGAACAGACCAGCGCCCGCATCCTGACCGAAGCGCATATCCCCGAACCGGTCGACATCATCGTCTGCGATGCGAGCTTCATCGGCCTCGCCAAGGTGCTGGAGCGGCCGCTCAGTTTCGCCGCGGAAAACGCGCTGCTGGTGGCGCTCATCAAGCCCCAGTTCGAGGCCGGGCGCGCCGATGTCGGCAAGGGCGGGGTGGTGCGCGATGCAGCGGTGCATGAGCGCGTCTGCGAGGACGTCCGCGCCTGGGTCGCCGGGCTGCCGGGGTGGGAGGTGCTCGGCATCACGACCAGCCCGATCACCGGTCCCGAGGGCAATGTCGAGTTCCTGATCGCCGCCCGGCGCACGCCCGCCTGACATTCCGCGCAGATTCTCGCTTGCGAACATCGCTTTGGCACCGCAAAGCCATAGGGGGAACGGTGGGGGATTCGGCATGACGATGTGCGGTCGATGGCAAGCGTGAACCAGATTGCCTCCCAGGGCCAGCTGCGGCTCGCCTATCTGCGCTGGGCGCTGGTGACAGTGCCGACGATCGTGTTCCTCGGCTTTGCTTCGGGCTATCTCGCCAACAGCGGCTATGGAAATCGCTGGTTCGCTGCGCTGGCCAAGCCGGAACTGACGCCGCCGGGCTGGGTGTTCGGCACTGCCTGGACGATCCTCTACGTGCTGCTCGGCCTTGCGCTCGCGATCGTGCTCCATGCGCGCGGGTCGCGCGGGCGCGGCCTCGCGATCACGCTGTTCCTCGTCCAGCTCGTCTGCAATTTTGCCTGGTCGCCGCTGTTCTTCGGCGCGCATGAGGCGACATTGGCCTTCTATCTGCTGCTCGCCATCTTCGTTCTGGCGACGGTGACGACCGTTTTGTTCGGCCGCATCCGGGCGCTGGCGGCCTGGCTGATGTTGCCTTATCTGGTCTGGCTAGGCTTCGCGAGCGCGCTGTCTTACGATATCGACCGGATGAACCCCGATGCCGAGGGCCTTGTTCCGGCCGGCATCAGCACCCAAATCTGATCGCAGGGCGCACGCGCCGGCGACGAAGGAAATCAAGTAATGCAAAGTGAGAACCGCATTTTCGACGATCTCTCGAAGATCATCAACGGCGCTGCCGGCACGGTCGCGGGCATGACGCGCGAGTTCGAGAGCAATGCCCGCGAGCGGGCGAAGGAGTGGATCGGCGGGCTCGATTTCGTCAGCCGCGAGGAATTCGACGCGGTGAAGGCGATGGCGGCTCAGGCGCGCGAGCAGGTCGCAGCGCTTGAGGCACGGCTGGCCGCGCTGGAAGGCACCGGCGCTGCTGCGGCCGCCAGGACCAAGCCGAAAAGCGACAAGCCGACGGCGTGAAACGCGCCCGCAAGGGCTTGGTTATCCACAGCTTATCCACCGTCCGATGCACAAAAGCGCCGGGGAGCCGAGTCGGCGGCTTGTCCGGCGCTATGCGCGGGATTGCTAGCGTGCTAGAGAGAATTGTCCGAAGAGCCGGGCGGGCAACTGCCTTCAAGATGTGGACAGACGGTTTTTGAGATGATTGACCGGGACGGATTTACGATCGGCGAGCAGGAAGCTGAACCGATCGACATGCTGTCGGCCTATTTCGAAGCGCATGAATGGCCGTTCGAGCATGTCGGCGAGGATGAGATCGTCGCGCGCCATCGCGGCAGCTGGACCGAATATGAAATTCGCGCCATCTGGCGCGATGACGACATGGTCCTCCAGCTGCTGGTCATGCCGGATATCCGCGTGGCCGACGACAAGCGCCTCGCCATTTGCGAGACAATCGCGCTCATCAACGAGCAGCTCTGGCTGGGCCATTTCGAGCTCTGGTCGGTGAGCAGCACGTTGCTGTTCCGCCACGGCGCCTTGCTGGGCCCGAGCGGATCGCTGACGCTCGACCAGGCGCAGCTGCTGGTGGAAAGCGCGATCGACGAGTGCGAGCGCTTCTATCCGGTGTTCCAGTTCGTGCTCTGGGGCGGCAAGACCCCGATCGAAGCGATGGCGGCGAGCCTCATCGAGACGCATGGCGAAGCCTGATCCGGCCGTGGACTGGCCGACGCAATTCCTTTTCCTCGGGTGCGGCAACATGGCCGGCGCGATGCTTGCGCGCTGGCTCGACTGTGGGCTGCCCGCCGAGCGCGTGACCGTGGTTCGCCCCAGCGGCAGGCCGGTGGCGGACGGCGCGACCGTGCTGACCGCGCTGGAAGATCCCGTCCCGGAGGGCACGATGGTCGTCCTGGGCTTCAAGCCGCAGCAGCTTGGCGGCATCGCCGAGGCGGCGGCGCCTTTGCTCGGGTCGGGCGCGACCCTGCTTTCCATTCTTGCCGGCGTGCCCATGGCGCGGCTGCGCGAGGCTTTCCCGCAGGCGGGCGGTATCGTGCGTTGCATGCCCAACTTGCCGGTGCGGATCGGCAAGGGTGTCTCGACACTCTATGCCGATGGTGACGCGGCCGCGCGGGCGCAGGCCAATGCGCTGTGCGCGGCGCTGGGACTGGTCGAATGGCTGGAGGACGAGGCGCTGTTCGACGCTGCCACCGCACTCGCGGGCTGCGGCCCCGCCTTCGTCTATCGCTTCATCGATGCACTGGCCGCGGCTGGCCGCGAACTGGGGCTGGATGCGAGCGCTGCTGCGCGCATGGCGTTGGCCACGGTCGAGGGCGCGGCGATCAGCGCGGCGGCGAGCGATGCAGGCCCCGCCGCCATGGCCGATTCCGTCGCCAGCAAGGGCGGGATGACGCGTCAGGGCCTCGACGTGCTGGACCGCGACGACGGGCTGGAATCGCTGCTCGTCGAGACATTGCGCGCGGCGCGGGATCGCGGCGCGGAACTGGCGGCGCTTTCCGGAAAGTGACTGACGCCGGCGCGCCTCAGCGCCCGATCTGCAATCCCGCGACGAGCCGCTGGTCTTCAGCATCGAGCAGATTTTCAAGCACGCGCCAGAAGCCGGTGACGGAGCCTTGCCCTGCTGCCGAATAAGCGCTCGCCATGCGCTCGCGCATCGCCTCGAACAGCTTGTTTTCGACAGCTTCTCCTGCCGCAGTGAGCCGCAGCAGGCGCTGTCGCCTGTCGCGCAGGCCCGGGCTTGCCTGGACAAGTCCGCGCTCGACCAGTTCGTCCAGCACGCGGCCCAGCGACTGCTTGGTGATGCCGAGCAGGGTGATGAGGGTCGAGACCGTAAGGTCCGGCCGCCGGGCGATGAAATAGAGGGAGCGCTGATGCGCGCGGCCAAGTCCGTGCTCGTCCAGCACAGGGTCCATCGCCTGCGCAAGCGCTGCGTGGCCGAAGAGGAGGAACTCGATGCCGCGCCGTATTTCCTCTTCACGCAGGAAGAGCGGCGACGCGGCGGGACTGGGAGCGGTGCTGGCCATGGCGCGGTTCCTAGCCGATCCGTGCGCGACTGAAAATGCGGGAGAGCCCTCGTCCGCTCCCGCTTGGCTTTTGCTCCAAGGGCGCTATATGACGCGCCTCCGGCGCACGCGCCGCGATGCTGGGGCGTAGCCAAGCGGTAAGGCAGCGGTTTTTGGTACCGCCATGCGGAGGTTCGAATCCTCCCGCCCCAGCCAAAATCTTTCAAAATTAGTATCTTACAAATGTGTCGAAGGCGGTTTATGGCGGTCGCAAAAGCCGATGGGCCAAATGTTAAATTGGCTCAAAGGCGATACTTAAGATACTGATATTATAGCACATGCATGCTTTTCTGCGCTCGACGGAAAATCAAAACAAAACATGATTGTGCCCATATCTATGGCCGGTTTGTGTCCCGGTCGGGCCGGTCATCTGGATGTTTGGAGGCTATACAGAGTTCTTGCATTGCGCTCTGAATGTGACGCTATTCCCAGCCGACAATGCCTCGGGACCTCGTGCGCACAGCTGGCACAAGGCGCTCGATCGCATTCGAACGCGCATGGAGGCAATAGCTGGGCGATCGATACCGCATTTCACTCTGCATGACCTGCGACGCACGCTTCGCAGCAACACCAAACGACTCAAGATTGATTTCGAGACCGCCGACGCGATGATCAACCCCTCAAGCCCGGGTTGGCTCGGATCTATGACACGTATGAGCTCGATGTCGAGAAGGCGAAAGCCTTCCTGATTTGGGAACGGGAAGTCATTCGGATCGCGCTCAAGGCTGCCTGCGACACCACAATCGGGTTTCGTTCTGAAGACACGGCGCTTATCTCACGACCATCTGGTCGACCGGGCGCAAACGTCGGATTTCATGCTTCCGAGCATCATGTTGGTGAGCCTGTTTGCCGGAGAACGCGATCGGGGCGAGCCACCGCTCCACCACATCGTGTTCAACAACGTGACGCCCGAAGCCGAAAAGAGCGGTCATTATTTCTGGTCGGTCTATCGTTGCGACGCGCTCGACAACGAGGATGTCTCGCGGCACTTCCATGACCTGACCGTCGCGGCTTTCCTTGAAGACAAGCTCACGATCGAGGCTCAGCAGCAGGCGATTGACGAAGACCCGAGCGGAATGCCCTTGCAGGCCGTCGCGGCAGACAACGCCGCGCTTGCGGCCCGCCGCCTCATCGCCAAGAAGATCCGCGAGGAGAGCTTTGCAGAGTCCGGCGATCTCGTTGAGGAGGCTGACGCCTAGGGGGTGGAAGCAACGATGTCAGCCTCCGACAAAAAATGCTGTCCTACATGTTTGAAAGATGGCTCACCCTCATCGGAGGTGACCAATGATCGTGTTGGATTCGCAATTGTTGACCGCACTGGCGGCCCTGCTGTCGAGCGTCGCGGCCTTGATCTGGTCTGTCAGGCGTAAGAACTGAGGCGATCGGCGCAAACGGGGGAGGTGTTCCGATGCTCAAGGTAGCGATATTGGACGACTATGCCGATGTGGCACTGAAATTAGCGGACTGGTTCGCCCTGGACGGCCTTGCCGAGATCACGGTGTTCACGCGGCATCTCACCGAAGATGAAGCCATCGCGCAGCTTCAGCCGTTCGATATTCTTTGTACGGTGCGCGAGCGCATGGCCATGCCGCGTCGGCTTTTCGAGCAACTGCCCAATCTCAAGCTGGTGACGATCATCGGTATGAACCTCGTCAATCTCGACATGGCAGCCGCCACCGACCATGGCGTGCTGATCGTCCATCCCGATCAGGATCGGCCTCGCCCGCCCAACATCGCCAACGCGACGCCAGAACTGACCTGGGGCCTGATGATCGCGACCGTGCGTCATCTCGCGCGTGAGGAACGGCGCATGCGCGAAGGTCTTTGGCAGAACAGCGTGGGCATTGTCCTGGCCGGGCGAACGCTCGGCCTGCTCGGCCTGGGACGTATTGGCAAGCACATGGCGGAATATGGGCGCGTGTTCGGCATGGACGTCATCGCCTGGAGCCAGAACCTCACTGTCGAGGCAGCGCAAGCAGTTTGCGTCCGACGCGTGGAGAAGGACGAACTCTTCGAGCAGGCCGATATCGTCTCGATCCATGTCCAACTCAGTGACCGCACGCGCGGCCTAGTCACCGCGCGTGAGTTGGGGTTGATGAAAGCCGAGGCCTATCTGATCAACAGCTCGCGCGGACCGATTGTCGAGGAACCCGCGCTCATCGACGCGCTCACCCATTGCAGGATCGCCGGCGCGGGTCTTGACGTGTTCGATACCGAGCCGCTCCCGGCTAACCATCCGCTCAGGAGCCTCGACAACGTCACGCTGTCCCCTCATCTGGGCTATGTCACGCGCGAGACGCTTGCCGCATTCTATGCCGATAATCCTGACGCTATTGCGGCTTTCGCGAAGGGCGAGCCCGTGCGCGTCATCAACGCAGCCGCGTTCCAGCATGAGAAGCATCGTCGCATCTAGGCGTGTAACGTGAGCGACCATCGCGATGACAGACCGGCCGTAAGCGTCAGTTCCATCAGGGAAAGTTTGGCTTTAGCGCCCCCAATCACTGCTACCTTGCCCATGATTGCCTACCAAAATAGTTGATTTTGACCGTCTGGACCAGACGCGTAGCGGCTGAGGCGACACCGCCAGGCCCATCCTCCCAAAATCGATAACAAATCGGGCGACGCGCAGTCGTTGTCTGACAATCAGGGTGCACGTCATCATCATGCAGAATTTCTCGAAGAGAGCGCACGTCTGCGCTCGTCGCACGGCGTCCGTCGTCTGGGCATCCGCCTCCATGCTCGCGCTCGCAACCACGGCGATGCCGGCGTTCGCCCAGGACGAGCCGGCAGGTGAAGATACGACCGAGATCGTCGTCACGGGCGTTCGCCGTTCGCTCGAACGCGCCGCGGAAATCAAGCAGAATGCCCCACAGGTGGTCGACTCGATCGTCGCCCAGGATATTGGCAAGTTTCCCGATCCCACCACCGCCGCAGCGCTTCAGCGCGTGCCGGGCATCCAGGTGTCCGTGAACCGCAACAACGAGTTGGGTGACGTCCGGGTGCGCGGCTTGCCTGACGTGCTGACGACGATCAATGGCCGCGAGGTCTTCTCGACGACCGGCCGAAAGGTCGACCTGCCGGACATCCCGGCCGAAGCGCTCGCACGGATTGACGCCTTCAAGTCGCAAACGCCCGATCTGATCGAAGGCGGTCTTGCCGGTGTCATCAACCTTGAACTCAACAAGCCGTTCAATTTCAACAAGCCGACCGTTGTGGTGGCTGCCCGTCGCATTCTCTCCGTGCGCGCCGACAGCGTAGATCCCCAGTTCAGCGGACTGGCGACGGATCGCTGGGAGACCGGCATCGGCGAGATCGGCGTGCTGGTGAACGCGACCTGGTCAAAGTTCGCTTATCAGCGGGATCAGACCACGCTGAGCGGATTGCGCGGCTCAGCAGCAACGCCGTTGAACACGGCAGGCTATCTGGTTCCGAACATCCTTCAGAACTTCCCCGAGGAGGGCCGCCTGGAGCGGGCGCAGGCGAATGCCGCCGTGCAGTGGCAGGTGAGCCCGTCGCTGCAGGTCTATGCGGACGGTTTCTACAATCGCTCGCACGATCGCGGCGCGCATTACGGGGCGAACGTTCAGCCGTTCACGACAAACGTCACCATCACGGATATCCATCCGAGCAGCAATTGCTTCCAGGCGCGTACGACTGCTGCCGGTCAGAACCCGACCGTGCAGACGGACGCGACGGGCAATCGCACGCTCCAGGCATTCACGGTGCAGAATCTCTGCTATCTGGACAGTGCGACCTTCAACAACATCGTTGTCAATCAGACGACGCAGGCGCGCGACATCGTCGCGACCAACAAGCAGGTCGCCGGCGGTCTGAAATTCGACCAGGGCGGATGGAAGGCCAATCTGGACATTTCCTACCAGACGTCCGTCGCAGACCGCACTCTCATCATCGCGGACATTGGTCAGCGCCTGACCAGCCTCACGTTGCAGCCGAATGTCGGCGGGATCGCGGAATACACGATCCCCGGCAATCAGTTGCTCACGACCGACAACCTCTCCATGCGCAACAGCTTCCAGCAGCAGTTCGGCCTCACCGAAGGCGATCTCTTCGCGGCGAAACTGGACGGCGAAAAGGAACTCGGCGGGTTGTTCTCGTTGTTGAAGGTCGGCGCCCGTTACGCCCGCCGCGCGGCAGACTCGTATCAGACGAACCTCAACACGGCGCTGCCGGGCGGCAACATTGGCACCGCGACGGAAGCGCGCGCCGTCAAGGTATCCGCGACCGGTTTGCCGGCCGACTTCCTCACCATCGGATCGCCGGCGCCCGACATCAATGGCGGCACGGCCTTCTACGCACCCAATCCCGAATACCTGCTATCGGCGGCTGGCCAAGACGCGTTGCGCACCTATGTCGGGCTGCCCACGGGACGACCAGCGTTCCAGAAGGAACGCCAGTTCAACGCCAGCGAAGAGACGCTCGCGGCCTATGGCGAGTTGAACTACGAATTGCCGATCGGCATCGGCGTCGTCGACGGCGTGCTCGGCGGCCGCTACGTGCGGACCGAACGGACCATCACCACGTTCGTTGCGGCCGGCGGAGGCGCTTACACGCCGGTCACGGCCAACACGACCGACGAGAACTTCCTGCCCACCGCCACGGCGCGTTTGAAGCTCGACAATGGCTTTCAGGCCCGTCTTGGCTATTCCCAGTCGATCCGCCGCCCGGAGTTCGGCGATCTCAATCCGGCTGTCACGCTGTCGCAGTCGAACAACCCGTTCGTGCAAAGCTCGGGAAGTGCAGGCAACCCGAACTTGCGCCAGCAGAAATCGGACAGTTTTGATGCCACGCTCGAATATTATTTCGGCAAGGGCTATCTCGCGATCGCCGGCTATTATCGCAAGATCAAGGATCGCGTGATCAACGGCGCGGCGACCGAAACCTATAATGGCGTGGACTACAGCGTAACGCGCCCGCGCAATCTCGGCGAAGCCAAGCTTCAGGGTGTCGAGGTGAGCGGGCAGGCCTTCTTCGATTTCCTTCCCGGGTTCTGGAGTGGCTTTGGTGTCCAGGGTGCCTTCACTTTGGCAGATTCCAAGATCGGGGGCAGCGACCCGCTGGCGGGAAATCCGCTCCAGGGCGTCTCGAAATATAGCTACACGGCCGGACTCATTTACGACAAGGGCGGCCTCAGCGGCCGGCTCGTCTACACGCACCGCTCGAAATACTTCGAGAGTGACCAGACCGGCTCGATCTCCGTCCGTCCCATCGAGGCCGCACGCGTCAATGAAGTCTACGTGCCGACGCTGCTGAGCTGCATCCGTCCGGCAGGCCGCCTCGATTTCAGCATCGGCTACGATCTCGACGAACGCTTCAGGATCGATGTCGGGGGCACGAATATCCTGCGCAACAAGACGAAGGAATATCTCGGACAGTCGTTCGCCGTCTTCCAGGGCTTTTACGACGAGACGACCTATTCGCTTGGTCTGCGCGCACGCTTCTGAGGGAGACAGACGATGAAGGAAGCCATCAGCAAGCGGACGTTGCTCCGCCGCCTTGGATTGCTCGCTGCCTGCGGGGCGATGGGGATCGTCTCTGCCTCGGGGGCATTGGCGCAGCCGTCGATCACCGGACAGCAACCCGCTGTCCAGCGGCAGCGCCCCAACATCCTTTTCGTCCTCGTGGACGACATGGGTTTTGCGGACCTGTCTGTCATGGGCAATCGCAAGATCACGACGCCAAACCTCGACAAGCTCGCGCACGAGGGGGCCTTGCTCACGCACTTCTACGACGCCGCGCCGATCTGTTCTCCCTCGCGCGCCGGCTTCTTCACGGGACGCTTTCCGGGCGAGCTTGGCTTCGTCACGTTCATCAATGATCGAAAATCGAATGCGCAGTTCGGTCAGCGCGACTGGCTGGACCCCAGCGTCCCCAATCTCGCCTCGCTGCTGCGCACGGCCGGGTACGCTACGGCCCATTACGGCAAGTGGCATCTGGGCGGCGGGCGCGACATTGGCGATGCGCCATGGCCAACCGCTTATGGTTTCGACGACAGTTTCACCACGTTTGAGGGACTGGGGCCGCGCGTTCTGGTCTCCGATGAGGAGCGCAATCTGGCCGACCAGTCGGGGCGGCTGGGACAAGGTCCGACCTTCTACGACGTCAAGTCGAACCTGACGCAGCTCTATGCATCCAAGACCCTGGAATTCGCGTCCCGGCACAAGGACAAGCCCTGGTTCGTCCAGCTTTGGCTGAACGACGTGCACGATCCCTGGGCGCCCGACGAGGCCCAATTTAAGGAGGTACGCGGGAAGGGCGCAAATGAGGATGACGATCGCTACCTCGCCACTGTCGTCAAGATGGACCGGACCCTCGGCAATCTGTTCGATCGCTTGAAGGATATGGGCCAGTTCGAAAACACCGTGATCATCGTCACATCGGACAATGGCCCGGGTGCCCGACAGATTTACTACAAGGAGGGGGCAACCGCGCCGGGTAGCGTCGCCGAGCTCCGCGGGCGCAAAGGAAGCCTCTACGAAGGCGGTATCCGACAGCCCCTCATCGTGTCCTGGCCAGCCGGCTTCAAGGGCAACGTCCGCGATGAGACGACTGTCGCACAGGGCGTCGATCTGCTGCCGACCCTGGCGTCGATCGCGGGAGCAACGCGCCCAGCGAATTTGCCCGGCATCGATCTCTCGCCCGCGCTGGCCGGGAAACCGATCGAGCAGCGATCGGCTCTGTTCTGGTCGTTCGGGATGCCGGGAGCACAGCGACAGCCCGGCGGACCGTTCGTCGAACATGATCGGGCGCCGGGCCTTGCCATCCGCGAGGGCAGATGGAAACTTCTCGCCGAACCCGATGGTAGCCAGATCCAGCTTTACGATCTGGAGGCGGATCCATCCGAAGAAATCAACCTGGCGGCGAAAGAGTCAAAAGTTCGGGACCGGTTGGCCAAGCGCCTTCTCGATTGGGGCCGTTCACTCCATCCGTGATGGGAGGAATTGTCATGATCTGGGGACCGGCAATGGCTGCGAGGCGACGGCATCCTCTCTGGGGCACGAGCCGCCCTGATAGCCGCCATTCGCCCGCACCGAACGGCTGACCATTTTCCGCATTTCGTTCACGCAGGTGTTCGCGGCGCGGCACCAGCGATCGCGATCCGCGCCGAGTAATGGTTCCCTCCGCGACCGGCCGGATCATTTCGTCGCGTCGAGCAGCTTGTTGGTCTTCATCCAAGCCATGAACTCGTCGATCCAGAGAGAGTTTTGGCGTAAACCGAACCCGTGCCCGCCGTGCTGGTAAAAGTGGAACTCCACGGGGCGCTTCGCTTTCCGCCAACTGTCGATCAGGCCGAAGCCGCCTCGGCCGAACAGTGGATCGTCAGCCGCCAGCGCGGCGAAGAGGGGCGGCGCCGCCGGAGAAATCGTCGCCGGTGACATGGGTCCGTAGACAAGTCCGATGAAGTCCGGGCGCGTTTCGGGCTTGTCCGCGAGCGTCACCTGCAACGCCGTCATCGCGCCGGCAGAAAAACCCAGCATGCCGACGCGGTGGGGGTCTACGCCCCATTTGGCCGCATTCTCGCGCACCAGCTTCACCGCCGCGGCGCCATCCTCGATTGCGGCAGGGAAACTTGGCGGCGGTGCACCATTCAGGTCGTCCCTCGCCGCCGCGCCGAGCCGCGCCATTCCGACCTTGGATGCTTCCCGTTCATCAACCGGGGTCGGTTCCACCCTGTATTTGAGGACGAAGGCGGCGATACCCCGATCTGCCAGCCACCGCGCGACCGACCAGCCCTCATGCTCCATCGAGACCATGAGAAACGCGCCACCGGGCGCCACGATCACAGCAGCACCCGTCGCTTTGGCGAGATCCGGCAGAAAAGGGGTAAGCGTGGGCACCGTGACGTTCCGCACCAGTTTCTCGCCCATGATGCTGTTCCATCGCTCCTCCTTTCCGGCAGCGGCGATCAGCGCCGCGTCCTTTGGATAGAGTGCGATCGCTCCGGGCTGGGCCGGGGTTTCGATTGGAACCATAGGCGGCATCTCGCCCATTTGTGCGATCGCCGCACCGCTTTGCGCGAGGATCATCAGTGCCGCGACGCCGCGCGAGAAGCATTTCATCCCAATCTCCTTCGTCTGTTTCTTTATTTTGAATCCGCACATTGTCCGTGTTTCGAGTTGGCGCGCTATCCCTGGTCTGTTTCACTGGAGTGATCTCATGCACTTCGCAGTGATCATGCATCACCGTTCGAAAATTTTGCCTGACGTGAATTCTTCTCGATCGCGACGACAAGCCCAAATTTTGAATGCGTTGGTATCGATGGGTCAGCGCTATGGCAGAATAGCGGGTGGATCGCGCGTGGCGGGAGCCTGGATCCCCGCTCTCGGTTGTTCACGTCCCTGTTTCGAAGTGAAAATCTGTAACCGAAGCGCTGCCGGACAAACCCAATCCCGTCGTGGCGCTAGCTTGCGGGCACGAAAGCTTTGTGCGGCGCGGCGCGACTCTGTCGCGCATGCCCGCGCCCGAGCCCGATCTCGTCAACCTCACCCCTGCTGAGTTGAGCGGTTATGAGTGTCTCTATGCCCGATGGGGCTAGTTGATGAGCGTGCGCGTGATTGCACGTGATGATCGGCTGTGGGTAGACTCCTTCGATGGAGTTGCCCCGTTCGCAGATCTACGCGACGACCGCTTCCGTTTTCCCGACGAAGTCGCTAGCCCGTAAATCGCGGCATTCGGTGCGGCATCCATCACGCCGCGAAGCCGGTCTTTCGCAGGAACGGCAATGGTTAGGTTGGGTGATCCGTTTCTGGAAATAAAATAAGGGACACCGCCGCGTAAGTTCGCCCTGATTTTGGATGTTCGATTTCAACAAGCGGCCACCTGAAAGCTGCCCCTGCGAGCTTGATCACCCCCGATAGCAGCGTCGCTCATAATCCCGATTGTCGAACGGGAGTGCAGCCTTGGTATCGGCCGTGAATTTAGATGGCGCCGGTGATTGCAGCGCCTCGATATCGACTTTTAGCACAGCCGCGGCGGCGATGCGCTTAATCTGAATTCGGATGGTCGTGGGAGTGGTCGTAATCGCTAGCTCGGCCTTGTCTCCATTGAACATGCGATCCGCCCTCGCCGCAACAAATCGGCCATTATAACCGCCGTAGGGAAGGATAATGCTTGTATCAGGCAAGGCGGCGTTCGCGCCCGTCGCGATCGCGAGCTGCTCGGCAAGCAGCTTGGCATCATATTCCTTGTCGCTGTGGTTGATGATGAAGAAAACGCTGCGAGTAAGGCCACTTGCCAAATCTGCTGCGACCGCAGCCGAGCAGCTTATCGGATAGTCTGGGACCGCTGGAGAAAAGAGACGCTGCAGCCTTGGCTGAAACAGCACTGCCGCGGCGAACAAAATGGTGGCGGTCGTAAGCGTCGCAAGGATGTTAGGAATTTGCTTCAAATAGTCGCGCCACAATCGCTGGGGCCAGGACGGCCTAGCGACGACCATAAACCGCTTTCTTCAAGGCTGTGACGTTCTGATCGAGTACCCTGATCTGATTTTTGAGCAGTTCAATGTCATTGAAGGAATCTGCTTTGCCCTCGCTTGGAGAGGCTTCAATTCCAGTGGCGGCAGCGCGCCAGTATGGGTCCCGTCAGCGGCCAGTTCAATCGGCCCTCCTTCAGCGTCACGGAAAACGACCTTGGCTTTGCCGCCATTTCCGATGATCTGCACATATCCACGCAGGTTATTTGCTCGATCCCGCAGTTCGACGCATCCCGCCCGCGAGACTTGTTGCCCAAACTGGCCGACTGCAGGTCCTGCCGCCGCCCCGAGGAGCAGCCCAAAACCGAGTGCCGCGGAAATAATCTTGGATTGGACCATCGCGAAATTCCTCTCACCCTTGGCAGCACAAAAATATCAGAAATCCTCATGTGGTTCAAAGCGACGTCGGCGCTGCCCGCAAAGGTCGACATGTCCGGACCGTCGGCTATCAGAGGGCCTGCCTCGGGCCCGAACGGCCGCACTGTCATGGGAGCCGGTCAATCGGAAGAGATGCCGCTCGACTATGAACCCTTCGCATCCAGCGTAAAGAAAAGCGCGGCCGGCTGTACTATTGATCGAGCCCGGCCACCCAGTTCCCAAGTTCGGGCTCCACAGTCAATTATCTTTGCTTGAATAGCCCAACGTTCCTGACCGGTGTTAGTGCGGGTGGCGGCCCTCGCCACATAGTAGACGCACGACCTCCACTCTTCGACGCCTGGAAGCAGGCTTTCGTTCAGTCATTGCGGGACTCCTGAGAGCTCTGCCGCGTCGACCTGGTCGTTCCGGCCTTCTGAGAGGTACGGATATCGCTCTACGGTTGCGCGGACCTCCTTGATCCGGCGCCCGAAGTCGCCCCACTGGACAACGACTTCCGTGCCAATCTCCGCGCAGTCGAGCTCGACCGTCGCCATCGAAATGACTTCGCGGAAATGGTGGCTGTAGATGGTGCCTGACGCATAACCGATCGGCTTGCCGTCACGCAGCACATGGTCGGCGTGAGCGAAGAAGCCGTGCTGCCAAGACGGCGTCGTCGGCATCTCGATGATCTTGTAGTTCTCGCCTGGACGCAGCAGCGAGCCATGGATGTCGAGCACGTCCTCCGGGTTCCCAGCGGAGCGTCACCATGGTGCGACGAGGATCTGCCATTTCCGCCTCGATCGCGGCCCGGCCCCTAAAGTTGTGGTTCAGCCGGACAGTAGGGGCCCAGCCGATCTCGACAGGAGTGCGATACCTTGCCCGCATGTTCGCCGGATCGACGCTTCCGGTGACGCGCGGCATGACCCGCGGCCCCGTCATCGCGCGGGAGCCCGCATCTTCGATGGCGGCGCTGTAGAAGGACCAGCCAGTCTGCGGAAAACCGCCTTCGATATGATTGACGAAATATGTTCGCCAGCCGAGCCGATGGATTCCGAGACCCTTTCCGGCTTCCAGGATCGCCTGGAAGACTGTCGCTCCCTCATCCATGAGGCCACGGACTTCATAGGCGAGATTGCCCGACATGCCGATCCGACCGATCTCAACCGGGAGACCTGCGATGACGGCCGGGCGGAAGCGCAGGAAACGAATATCGCCCAAGGACTCTCCCGTCGTGCGCTCGAGCGTTTCGAGTGACGTCGGGCCGGCGACCTGGAAGAGATAGCTGCGATAGGGACGGATCGTCATGTCGAACTTCGACTGCGACGCCAGATAGTTAGCCCAAGGCAGGCCGGCGGCGAAGAAGCGGAATTCCTCCTCGCCGTTTCGCTGGAGAATTGCATGCTGAGTAACGAGGCCGTCGTCGTTGCAAAGCACGGTGTGCTTCATCGCGCCGACCGAGAATTTCTCGAAATTATTGACCGCCGCGGACGTCCCAGAGCGTCCGGGCCCTCGAAAACCTGCTGATAGTTCGAAAGTCCGGCATGGATATAGCAACCGGTCTTCCAGGACAGGCTTTCTACGTCCCAGCCATCATATTCCCACGGAATGAGGCGCTCCCCGAAAGCAAGGAAGAGCGCGGGATCCGAGGGGAGCGGCACGCCGGCGAGAGGGGGAAGGAATGTATCAGGCACAAAAATCTCCTCGATCGGGCGGAACGCTGCTCTCGCGCGGGATCGAAATCTGGAATGTTGTCATCGCCGCCGCTCCTCGCGGGGCGTCGGCTCAGCCTGACGGCATGCGCAGCACAGCCTTGATGGCAGATTCGGCTTCGCGAGCCTTCCAGGCCGCTTCGACATTCTCAAAAGGAAACTCGGTGATGAGGCGCCCGGTCGGACGCGCGGCTGACGGCAGCCCGGAAATGCATCACCACGGGTCTTTCGATTGCTCGAGGAACGGGCGCCGATCGGCCGGCGGGGACGGATTGGTGGGGCGCGGATTCATGGCCATCACCCTTCCAAGGAACCTGGTCCGCTGCCGTCCAGGCGTTGACATGCAGATTGTAGAAGACCCAGCGGCCGTTGCGTTTGACCAAGCGATCGTCACGCGTGCCAACATCGAAAACGAAGTTCGACTTATACTCGGTGTTGAACTGGATGATCTGGAAGAAACAGCGGACGCGAGCGCCTTCCTCGCGAGGATCCATGATATGGTGATTGAACAGGTGTTGCCGCCCTAACCACCAGGCCTGCCGCTGATTCCAAAGTTCATCCATGCTGTCCATGATCGCGGCGTGGCCGCGCGCCTGGCCTTGCCAGAGGTGGTCGAAGCAACCGTCCTCGGCGAAGGTCGAAAGCAGCAGTTCCTCGTCGGCGAGATCCAGACCCCAGGCATAGCGTGCGTAAAGCTCTACAATTTCTCCTCGATCCTGCGAGGGCATCACGGCGGGCCAACATGCGTCCATTTTCACAACACTCCTGCGCGCTTCGGGCAAGGCAGCCTCCAATTCACTTCAATTCTTGATCGAAAGGATCGTCGCGGCGCAGGAGAGGATCGCGCCGCGACGATCACTCAGCGGAGTGACGCGCGAAGCGTCACGCCATAGGTACGCGGTGGGCGAATATCGGCGTAGAACGGCGTGGGATCGCCGCCGATCTGGCTGGGGAGAGAGAAGGGATAGCGGAAGCCGCCCGAGTAGATCGCTTCCTTGCCGATATTGCGAATCCAGGCGGTTACCGAATAGCCGTGCCTAGAGTCGAAGGTGAGATCAGCGTCGAACGTTGCGCACCCGTCGTCATAGCCCGAGCGAATGAAGTCCGGGCTGAGATACATCCCGCTTGCGAAGCGCATCGACGCACCTGGGATCAAGCGGTTTCCGTTCCCCAAGTCGAAGGGATGATCATAATTGACCGATCCGGTCCATTTGGGGGCATGCGGAAGGACTTTCCCGGAGCAGTCGATAGAATTGGTAGCGACCTGCGGGTTCAGGGAGACACGTGGAGCGATGGCGCAACTGGTCGCCAGCGGCGAATATCCGAAGGCTGCGCCCGGCCCGGCGCTGACGGCTGTGTAGGTGAAGCTGTCGTACTTGCTATGTAGATATTCCCCATTGATGCGGAGCGTACCAGCCCCGAGGCGCGCGACGATGTCGAGATTGGCGCCGTAGAGCGTCGCAGCGCCCGCATTCGTCGTCAGCAAACCAGTTCCGCCGGACGGAAGAACGCCGAGAAAGCGCTCCTGCTTGTCCGTGTAATCCCAATAAAAAGCCTCGACGTTCACCTGCAGCTTGTTGTCGAGGAAGCGATTACGCGAGCCCAACGTATAGGCGGTGATCGTCTCGGGCGCGTATCCGTTATAGGGTGAGGGGATGCTTGGGACGAAGCCGCCCGCCTTGTGCCCTGTTGCAACCGTGGCGAAGAGCATGTTGCTCGCGCCGACGTCATATTCGAGGCCAACCCTGAACGATACGTCGTCGTCTTTCCGGCGGCCGTAATTGTTGGTCGTAACGGAAATGGGAAGGCTTGCGACGCTGCGACCGTCCTGGCCTTTTTTGTCTTCCGAGTAGCGAAGGTCGCCAATCAGTCGAATCAGATCTGTGATGCTGAAAGTTGCCTCGCCGAAGAAAGCGAAGGACTTCGTGAAGAGCGTCGTGTCCACCAGGTTCTGCTGAATGGGGCGAGCGAGCAGCGTGTAGAGTTGAGTCTGGTCCTCTTTGAAATAGTAGGCACCAATGACCCACTTGAGTGTCGTGCTATCGTTCGCAAGGCGCAACTCATAGCTTTGCTGACGCGCGGTCTCGGCCGTGTTGAACGGAAAGCCGGGTTGATAGGTCAGCGTCTTGGGTTTCGTGTCGCGATAGGCCGGTAGGAAGGTTGGCTGTCTTCGCGCAGCGCGAACAGCTTTCCGTGATGGAAAAAGCCGTAGGTGTTGGCCGTGTTGTCGCGATTGGTACCGGCGGTGGTCGCCTCGTCGGTATGCTGGTTACGATACTTGCCGTAGAGACGCCGCCACGCGGCCCGTTCGGCGAGGTAACGTTCCGTCTTCACATAGCGGCAGCGAAAATCGACGTTTCCATTCTCAAAGTAGAAGGCCGACACGACGCCGTCGCCATTAATGATCACGTCTCCCTCGAGCGGCGGGTAGGCGCGATCCGGACCGACGCGGAACAGGGCTCCCCTGATTTCAGGAGGGACCTCTCCTAGGACTTCACAATCGAAGACGTCCGCTTCGAAACGCAGCGTTTTCTGTTTCTGGCTGTAGAAGCTGTCGAACGTCCGTGTTCGGGGCGGAAAAGGTCGCTCGTCAGTTCCTCCAGGTAGCAGCTCCACCCAAGCGTGGATGTCGGGCACAGGAGTCGGCCGATGTCTCGAAATCGAGCAGGGCATCGCGCAAATTTCTTTCGCGCCGCGTGGCCCCCGCGCGCTTTGCTTTGCGCATCAACTCCAGACGCTTTCTTTTTTTCGGCCCGGTTGGGGGCGCCGGCGGAAGGCGACCAGAGTGGGAGTGGTCCAATGCACGCGTTCAACAAGAAGTTCAGGCTGACGGTTTCTCTGTCGGCCATGGCACTGGCATGCGGCATGATCGCCGCGCCGGCGACATCGGCCACCTGCGAGTGGAACACCGGCGCGGGCATCTGGAACAATGGGGGCAACTGGAGCTGCGGGGCGACGCCGGGCGCAGCGGACATCGTCTCGATCATCAATGCCGGCGCAGTCGTCAGCATCAGCGCGATCAACGCCTTTGCAGGCACATTGGCGCTCGGCGCGGGTAACGTGATCAACATCGGCAGCGGCACGCTGTTCATCCAGAACCAGGCGGTGACCAACAACGGCACGATCAATCTGGGCAGCGGCGCCGACTTCCGCAGCAACAACGGCGTCGTCACCGTCGACGGCACGGGCAGCTTCGTGCTGGACGACGCGATCGGCTCCGCACGTCTCTTTTCGGGCGGCTTCATCTTCGGCAGCGGCCAGACGGTTCGCGGTTCCGGCAATGTCGGCCTCAACCAGACGATCTTCTCGAACGCCGGTCTGATCTCCGCCAATGTGAGCGGCCGGTCGCTTTCCATCGATGCCAGCGCGGGCAATGGCGGAACTGGCGCCGGCAATGGCTTCGGCACCACCAATAATGCTGCCTTCTATAACACGGGCATCCTGCAGGCGACCGGTGGAGCAATCTTGTCGATCGAGGGCGGCCTCTACGAGAATGGCCCCGGCGGCATCATCCGCGCGCTCACCGGCTCGATCGTCAGCATCAATGGCGACGCGCGGATCCTCGGCGGCACGCTGACGTCCTCCGGAACCGGCGTCATCAATGCGCACGGCACCAATCAGTATCTGCAGGATGTCACCCTCTCCACCGGCAGCCATCTGGACGTCGACAGTGACAATCTGCGCCTGAACAGCAGCTTCGTGAACAACGGCCTGGTGACGGTCGGCCACAATGGCGACGTCATCAACGAGAATGCCGTCACGATCAGCGGCACCGGATCGTTCGTGCTGGACAACAGCAACGGCAACGCGCGGCTCTATGGCAACCGGCTCACCTTCGCGACCAACCACATCATTAACGGCTCTGGCAGCGTCGGTCTCAACCAGACGGTGATCACCAATAGCGGCCTCCTTTCCTTCGGCGGTGGGGGCGGCATCTCGCTCGATGCCGGCGGCGGCAATGGCGGCGTGGGCGCCGGCAACGGCGTCGGCACGGATCTTGGCAGTTCCCTGCTCAACAGCGGCATCTTCGAGGTCAGCGGCGGCAGCACGCTTTCCTTCGAGGGAGGGCGATACGAGGGCGGCATCTTCCGCGCGCTGGGCGGCTCGACCATCAACATCGGCGGCGACGCGCGCTTCCTCAACGCGACCCTGGGCAGCGACGGCACGAGCGTCATCAACGCGCATGGCACCAACCAGTATCTGCAGAATGTGACGCTCGCGGCAGGCGGGCATATCGATGTCGACAGCGACAATCTGCGCCTCAACACCCTGTTCACCAACAACGGCACCGTGACGGTCGGCCATGGTGGCGACGTGATCAACGAGAGCGGCCTGCTGAGCATCAACGGGACCGGCGCGTTCCTTCTCGACAACAGCACGGGCAATGCCCGGCTTTACGGCGGCACGATCACCTTCGGCGCCGGTCAGACGTTGAAGGGCTCCGGCCAGCTGGGCCTCAACCAGACCATCCTCGTCATCAACAACCTTTTCTCGGCCAATGCCGGCACGACCCTGTCGATCGACGTCTCGGCCGGCAACGGTGGAACCGGCATCGGAAATGGCGTCGGCACCAATGGCAATGCCGGCATGCTGAATAACAGCATCATCGAGGCGACGGGCGGCAGCACGTTGGGGGTCGAGGGCGGCCTGTATGAGAATGCCGCGGGCGGCATCTTCCGCGCGCTCGGCGGCTCGGCGATCAACATCAATGGCGATGCGCGCATCCTCGGCGGCACGCTGACTACTGACGCCACCAGCGTAATCAATGCCCACGGCACCAACCAGTATCTGCAGAACGTCACGCTCTCCGCCGGCAGTCACCTCGACGTCGACAGCGACAATCTGCGGCTGAACACCAGCTTCGTGAACAACGGCCTGGTCACGATCGGCCATAATGCCGACGTGATCAACGAGAGTGCGCTGCTCACGATCAGCGGCACGGGCGTCTTCCAGCTCGACAACAGCACCGGCAATGCCCGCATCTACGGCAACCGCATCACCTTCGGCAGCAACCAGTCGGTTACCGGCTCGGGGCAGCTCGGCCTCAACCAGACCGTCATCACCAACAACGGCATCTTCTCGGTGGGCAACGGCGGCAACCTCTCGATCGACGCGTCCGCGGGCAATGGCGGCACCGGCGCGGGCAATGGCACCGGCACCAACGCCAATTCCGGGCTGTTCAACACCGGCACGCTCCAGGCGATCAACGCGAGCAGCCTGTCCTTCGAAGGCGGCCTCTACGAGGGCGGCATCTTCCGCGCGCTCGGCAGTTCGACGGTAAGCATCAACGGGGATGCGCGCCTGCTCGACGTCACGCTGATGACCGACGCCACCAGCGTCATCAGGGCACATAACACCAACCAATATCTGCAGAACGTGACGCTCGGCACGGGGAGCACGCTCAGCGTCGATAGCGATAATCTACGCCTCAACACGCTGTTCACCAACAACGGCACCGTCAATGCCGCCCACAATGCGGACCTCATCGCCGAGAATGTCCTCACCATTGCCGGCGTCGGCAGCATCGTGCTCGACAACAGCGCCGGCAATGCGCGTCTCTTCGCCAACCGCATCACCATCGGCGCCGGGCAGACCGTTCGGGGGTCGGGCAGCGTTGGCCTCAACCAGACGGTCATCAACAATGAGGGGATGATCAGCGCCGATGTGCTGGGCGGCGGCATCAGCCTCGACGTGTCGGGCGGGAACGGGGGTGTCGGCGCGGGCAACGGCGTCGGCCCCGATACCAATTCCGGCCTGTTCAACACTGGCACGCTGCGGGCCTTCGGCGGCGGCACGCTGTCCCTTGAGGGCGGGCGCTACGATAATGACGCGGGCGGCACCATTGCCGCGATCGGCGCGGGCAGCACCGTGGTGATGAACGGCGACGCCAATCTCACCAATCTGCTCGGCGGCGGCGTGCTGAGCCTCGGCCGCTATGTCTCCTCGACCAGCGGCGCGGCAAGCGCGCTCAATCTGCGCGGCACCGGCGCCGGCAGCATCGCGACCATCGGCACCGCCACCCCCGGGACGGACACCATCGTGACGCTCTCCGGCATCAACAGCGTGCTCAACGCCGTCAACTTCGGCTCCGGCGTCGGCACGGCGCTCGACGCCAGCCTGACGGCCATTGGCCAGTCCGGGCGCCTTGAATTGCTGGGTGGCCGCTCGATGACCATCGTGGCCGGGGGCGGCGCCTTTGGCAATGCCGGTGTCCTCCAGCTTGGCGGCGGCACGTTCGGCGCGACGAGCTTCACCAACGGCGGCCTCGCCACCGGTTTCGGCGCTATCTCGCTGGCGATCGCCAACAGCGGCATCGTCGAGGCGTCGGGCGGCACGCTCGCGACGCGCGCCATCACCGGCACCGGGGGGACGATCCGTTCGCTCAGCGGCGCGACGCTCGACATGTCGGCGGCTGCGGGCAATTCAACGGCTGGCTTCCTCACCAACAATGGCGCGCTCGATATCGGCACGCGCAACGTCACGGTGACAAGCGACTATCAGAATGCCGGCTTCGGTCTCGGCAATGCTTTCAACGCGCACGGCAATGTCGCCGGCAGCGGCCTGCTGCTCGCGTCCAGCGCGACGATGGACCTGAGCGGGGCGGCACTCTCGGGCAATGTGCTTGACGTGGGCGACGTGCGCACCGGCGGCTCGAGCGCGACGATCCTCACGATCACCAACAACGGCCTCGCCACCATCCTGCGCGGCGCTGTGCGCAACAGCAATGCGCCGAGCATCAATCTGTCGGCTCAGGATTGGGTGCTCAATCCGAACGGCGGCTCGACCGGCATCACCATCAGCTACACCGGCACCAGCGCCGGCTCGCTCGCCGGTCAGTCGATCGACGTGCTCAACAATTTCGACAATGTCGCCGACCAGACCATCCAGATCATCGGCAACATCTATCAGGTCGCCCAGGCCGGCAGCTTACCCGTCAGCATCGCTCTGGACGCGCGGCGCGTAGGCCAGTCGGCCGCCACGAGCGGCTTCGCGATCAGCAATGTTGCGCCGGTAACGCCTGGCTTCAACGAGGATCTGCGGGCCGATGCCAGTGTCGGCGGCCTGTTCCGGCTCAATGGCCTTTCGGCGCTCAGCACGACCGTCGACGCCGGCGCCAGCAGCGCCGTCACCCTGTCGCTCGGCACCGTAACCGCCGGCGCCTTCTCCAACATCGTCAGCATCGCCAATACATCGCTGGCCGTTGCCGGAAGCAATCTCACCGACCTCGCGCTGGCCGGCCAGACGATCAACGTGAGCGGCAATATCTATGCCGCGGCGGTCGCCGGCCTTTCCAGCAACAACGTGAACTTCGGTACCGTCCGCCAAGGCGCGACTGATCCGACCGGCATGTTGGCGGTGACCAACAACGCTATCGGCGCCCTGACCGATCGGCTCGTCACCAGCGTCGGCAGCCTGCCCGCGGGCGTCTCCGGCAGCGCGCCCGCCGCGCTGGTCGCCGGCCAGTCGGGCCAGGCGATCTTCACGCTCGATACCGCAGTCGCCGGAATCGTGTCCGGCGCGGGCTCTCTCGGCTTCGCGTCGCACAACGACGAGATGAGCGATCTTTCGCTCGGCGCACAGACGGTCAATTTCTCTGGCACCGTCACCGAGCTGGCCAGCGCCTCCCTGTTCAAGAGCGGCGGCGACGGCGCCCTTGGCGGCGGTGGTACCCTCTACACGCTCGATTTCGGCACCCTGACGTCCAACAGCGGCCTCTTCACGGTGGATCTCGGCGTGCTCAACGGCAATAGCGGGGCGATCTTCTCCGAAGTGCTGGGCGGTGCCTTCACGCTCGCCGGCGGCGGGCCCTTCGGCTTCGCCGGAAATGCGTTCGGCGATCTGGCGGGCGGCCTGGCCGACATCGGCAACCTGTTGAGCATCGACACCGCGAGCCTCGCCAACGGGTCCTACACGACCACGCTGACTTTCAACGGCTACAGCCGCTACGCCGGCCTCTCCGACCTCGCGCTCTCGCCGATCAAGGTGAACATCAGCGCCAGGATCGACGGCGGCAGAGGCAATCCCAACCCCGATCCCAACGGCGCGGTGCCCGAGCCGGCAAGCTGGGCCATGATGATCCTCGGCCTGGGCCTGGTGGGAGCCATGGCACGCCGCCGCCGGTTAGTCGTCAGCTTCAGCTGACGGGGACCGGGACGGCGTGCCCCGCAGTGGGCACGCCGTCACTAGGCGCGTCGGCCCCCGTGCCTCTGGCACAAAGAACGTCGTATCATGGCCGGAGGATTCTGGTATCATGTCACGGGCTGGCCGGCAGGCCGTTCCTACTTAAATCGAGCGTTCATCGATGGGCTTTCGGTCAGTCCCATCCCTTTACCTTCTAATCATTCGATCCGATCGTGGAGCACACCTGATCTTCATCGCTATCCACGGCGATGCCACGAACGCTCTTGGGAAGTTTCGGCCTGCAACTAAATGCCCTAAACTAAGGCGCCCGAGGCAACACGCTCACTAGCCACACCCAAGCATTCGGGATCTTTGGCAATTCTTCCCTTCTAAATAGGAGCTATAAGCCCACCAGGTGTTCCCGACAGAGTCGGCATGCCATCGCAGCCGGTCTATTGCCGCCTCACGGGAACCGCCGCTTTCACCCCCCTTAGAAAAACTATATTCCTAGTATTTAAATAGTAATTATAGAAATTAAATCGTCTCTGCACGAAGTTCCCGGCAACAGGGAGCATGTGTGCCGGCGAGCTGCAAATTTCCACGACGTTGCGAAGGGGTGAGCATTGGTCACGTACGTTTTCAGGCGTTTTGCGCATGTCCAGTTGCATCGTGCAATGACGATGGGGGTGTTGGTCGCGAGCGCGGCGGTGCCGCTACCGGCCTTCGCGGCAGACGAAGCCGAACAGGCCGATCTCGTGGCCGCCGATGATGAGGCCGCCCGTCCGGGCGACGAGATCGTCGTGAACGGCCAAAGGGAGGCCGAACGCCCCACTCCCACGACGCTGTCGGTGGAGCCGACCGCAGCGATCGCCGCCGTGTATGATCTGAGTCCCTATGATATTGCGGGTCTGGCCACGACGACCGTCAACGATCTGCTGCGCGCCATCCCGGGCGTGCAGGTGGCGGACCTCGGCAACGGCGGCATTCCCAATGGCGTGACGATCCGCGGCTGGGGCCTCGTCAGCGACGGCACGGCCGTGCGCGGCATCGTCGACGGCTATACGCGCAATTTCGTCTCCGGCCCGAACAACAACGGATCGAATGACCTCAACATCGTGATCCCGGAGATCGTGAGCTCGGTCAACGTGATCAAGGGACCGTTCGACACGCGCTATTCCGGCAATTTCGCTTATGCAGGCACGGCGATCTTCACCACCGCAGACAGCGTTTCCAATCGCGCGGCGATCACGATCGGTTCATTCGGCCATCGCCGCATCGTCGCCACGCTGGGCAATGGCGAGGGGAACGGCAACACGACCTATTATATCGCCGTCGACGGGCTGGCGGAGGAAGGCCGGCGCGACAACAATTCGCAGAACAAGATAAACATCTTCGGCAAGTTCACCGCCCAGCTTGGGGCGCGCGACGTGCTGAAGCTGACCGGTCAGCTCTACGACAATGTCTATGGTCAGCCGGGCTACGTCCGCACCGATCTGGTCCAGCGCGGCCTGATCCGGGAAACCTCGGCGACCGACAACGAGGCCGAGGGCTGGCGCCGCTCGCAGACGCTGACGCTGGAATGGCAGCACCGCGACGACACGTTCAACTTCGACGTCAACGGCTGGCTGGAGCATCTGAAGCAGTATCGCTCGATCGAGCGGCAGGACATCGGTCTGGTCGACATCTATCCGGAGAACGCCTTCACGGACAAAAGATGGTCAACCGGATTGGCCTTCCATCCCTGGCTGAACTTCAAGATCGGCGGCGTCGAGGCTATTGTTCGGACAGGTGCCGAAATCCGCGGTGATTTCGCCGAAACGCGGCGATATCCTGCCTTCCACAACCAACCGGTCCCCCAGCCGACCCAGCTCAACGCGTGGACCAATTTCTTCAACTATTCGGACTTCCACGTCTGGAACCCCGCGATCTACGGGGAGCTTTCGCTGAAGCCGGCTTCCTGGGTGAAGATCACCGCAGGGGTCCGCGACGACTGGTTCAACTACGACGCCACCGTCACTTATTATCCCAGCACCGCGACCGGCGTCTCCCCGCCCTACAATCCCGGCCCGCCGACAGGCACGCCAGTGCCGCTCAAGACCGTCAACTTCGATACATGGTCGGACCAGCCCACGCTGCATGGCGGCATCGCCATCACGCCGGGCGCAGGCTTCACGATCCTCGGCAATTTCGGCGAGGGCATCATGTCGCAGAACATCAATGCCTCATCGCTGTGGAACAACCCGCATCTGCAGCCCACCAAGCTCAACACCAAGGAGGTCGTCGTCATCTATGACAATGACGGGCTGGGCCTTCATCTGCAGGGCGGCGTCTACAGCACGCTGAACCAGGGCGAGCTGGGCAATGATCCGGCGACGGGCCTGCCCGTCAATCTCGGCAAGTCGATCCGCAAGGGTTTCGACATCGACGGACGGCTGCGCCTCTACGATCGGGACGGCACCAACGTCAGGATCGGCGCCAACTACAACTATCTCTACGCGAAGCTCACGGGCGGCACCAATAGCGGCCTGCTCTACATCACGGGCACGCCGCCCTGGACCGCGAGCTGGAATCTCGATGCGGCAACACGCGTCGGTCCCGGCGAGCAGATCCTGCGATTGACGATTCAGCATTATTTCGTCGGTGGAACCTATCTCACCAACGGTCCGGTCAACGGCACCGGCAAGCCGCTGCGGAACGGGGACTATAACCGCCTGGCGGTGAAGCTGCAGTATGAACGGCCGGAGTTTCACGGCCTCCGCCTCTGGCTGGCGAGCATAGCTTATGGCGGCGACCGTTTCGGCGAAATGGCCACCACCTCCGTCGGCTTCTTCAACAACACCTACACCGTCCGGGGCACCACCTACCGCGTCGCCAACGCGCAGGCGAAGTTCCGCGCCCAGGCCGGCTTTTCCCTCGACTTCTGATCTTGAAAGGATGTTCTGACATGGCAAAAATTGCACTGCTGGGAGCGGCGGGACGCATCGGCTCGGAGATTCGTGAGGAGGCGTTGAGGCGTGGCCACCAGGTAACCGCGCTGGTGCGCAGCGAGGGTCGGATCGCGCCCGCGCCCAATCTCGAGGTCTCGGCCACGGACGCCTATGACGCGGCATCGGTCGCGGGTGCGGTCGCCGGGCACGACGTCTTCATCAGCGCGTTCAGTCCCGATCCGAACGAGCCGTTCGAAGGCAAGCCTGAGCGACTGCGGGAGGCGCATGCGGCGATCCTCTCGGGCGTTCGCAGCGCGGGCGTGAAGCGCGTCATCCTGGTCGGCGGCGTCGGCAGTCTGCGGGCCGCACCGGATTCCAACGTCCTCGTCGTCGACAGCGAGGAATATGGCACCAGCAACCGCGGGCCGACGCTCGCCAATCTGGAAATCCTGAACGGCCTCAAGACCGAGGGCGAAGATCTGGACTGGACCTATGTCTCGCCCCCGCGCCGGATCGAGGCGGGAGAGCGCACCGGCGTGTTCCGCGTTGCCGAGGATCACCTCCTGCGTGACGCCGACGGCGTGAGCAGAATCTCTCGCGCCGATTTCGCCATCGCCATCCTGGATGAGGTGGCGAACGATGCATTCGTGCAAGGGCGCTTCACCGTCGCCTACTGATTGGGAAAACGCGGATCGGCGGAGATCGGGCGAACCGATCTCCGCCGGGCGCGACGCAAGTCCGGAGCTTCAAGACTCATGAAACGCAGAGCCTGCAGCGTCCTTGGTCTCGCCCTCGTGGCGATAAGCCAGCTGGTTCCCACCGGTGCCGGGGCGCATCACTCCTTTTCGGCCTTCAACCGGTCGGAGACCGCCAAGAAGACAATCCAGGGCAAGGTTACCGAATTCGGGCTGGTCAATCCGCATGGTTGGCTGAAGCTCACCGTATCGGACGGCAACGGCAAGACCTCGACCTGGTCATTCGAGCTCTCCAGTGCCACGCAGTTGCAGAAGCAAGGCTGGGGCCCGCAGAGCGTGAAAGTGGGGCAGAAGGTGCAGGCCTCCTACTATCCGCTGCGCTTCGGTTCCTATGGCGGGCTGCTCTATTCCATCCAGCTACCGAACGGCCAGACCCTGGTCGGCACGGCGGAGCCGGATCGCGGCTATCCCAAGCCGGCGGGGATCGAGCGATGAAGCGGCACAGGCTGGCCGCGTGCGCCTGCGCCGCCCTGTTTGCGGGTGGTGGAGCGGCGCTCGCGGATACGTCGGTCGAGACGTTTCCGGAGAAATTCTTCGCCATCGACTTTCCGGCCACTCCAAAAATCACGGCGGGCATCTACCAGGCAGTGACGGCCGGCGGCACCACGGTGCCGGTCCCGGCAGAGATCTACAGCTTGCAGCAGCCCGGCGCCTTCTATCAGGTGACGGTCGCCGATCTCGCCGGCAGCGCGGCGGAGGACCGCCACGCACTGGATCATGCGATCGCCGCATTTCGCCGGCGACCGGATCTGGCGCTGGATACCGCCGTCAGCCATTCGCTGACCGGTAGCCGCTTCCAGCTGTGCGGGCGCCATTTCGGCTATGTCGGGGACAGCGAGCGGCTGGTCTACGAGACGCTCTATTACAATCCGAACACCCGGAAGTTCTACGAAGTGGTCTCCAGCGTGACGCCGGCAGCGCAGTCGCGGCACGGCGCAGATGTCCAGCATTTCCAGACGTCGCTCGCGCTGCAGGCGGATGCGCAGTCGCAGTTACCCGCGGCGCCGGATTATCCCGAAAACTGGAAGGTCTACAAATATCCGCAGGTCGGGTTCGACATTCGCTTCCCCGCCGAGCCGACGGTTGAAGCGGGACAGTATACGACCGACCACGGCATCACGGTCCCGGCGACGCGCTATTGGGCCCGGCAAGGCGACACGCTCTATCGCCTGACCGTGGCCAACTACTGGGAGACCGATGCCTCGCCGGACGGACCGGGTGCCGAGGACGCGGTCGACGGAGCGGTCCGCCTGTGGAAAAAGCAGGGGACGGTCCTCTCTGACGATTCCGTCGCCATCAGCAACGGCCAGTGCGGTCGCGATGTCGTTCTCAGGACGCCGGATAATCTGGAGACCAGGGCATCGATCTTCTTTCCCGCCACCCAGCACAGGATTTACATCGTCGAGGTGACGCATTCGCGGGCGCGGGGCACACTTGATCCACTCGACGATCGACGCTTCCGGGAGTCTCTGGCTCTCGCGACCGCACAGTGACCTAGCGGAGAGGCCACACAGGCGTTTCCGCTGCGTTGACATAGCGGAGCGCTTCGGATCAGGACCGTCCGCGCCAAAGCCGAACCTTATCGCCCGGTAAAGTCCGAACCGTGAGGTTAGAACCTTAATGATCTCAAATTGCCGAAATCAAGTTGCTCAATAGATCGGAAAGGACCGGCGCGGGCAATGGCACTGCCTGGGACGGTTCTGGCGCCGGTGCAGAGCGTAGCGGTCGCGCCTGGAGGAGGCCAAGAGGCTAGGCCGCATACCCATAAATGGGATTCCCATTTGGCCTGGTTTCTGATTCATTTGCAGTGTGATTTTGCGGAGGCTGAGATGGCCCGGTTTGATTTGACGGATTTCGAGTGGTCGGTGATT